>Ga0206126_10001082_pt1 | contig 34101 bp, 13 predicted proteins | sample Helgoland_Spring_5_FD_148621 | JGI IMG/M metagenome (GOLD analysis project Ga0206126, IMG submission 148621) | Pelagic subsurface seawater microbial communities from Kabeltonne, Helgoland, North Sea - Helgoland_Spring_Bloom_20160412_1 | ecosystem: Environmental > Aquatic > Marine > Epipelagic ...
GAGCCAAAAACATCATCAGTGATTCCACTTCCACATAGAGCCAATAACAGATGCGGTGACGTTCCGTCGCCTTTGCATTCCGCCCCGAGTAATCGGGTGGCGGCCTGTTTGCGGTGTCTTGTTGTTGTTCTAACAGCTGTTGTTCTTGGCTTGCCGAGTGATCTTTGTGCCGGAACTAAAAAAGTCAAAAATGACACAGACTTGTCCAGTTATGTCCAAGACGGCACGTTCAGCGATGACATCAAATTTGAAAAAGATAACAAAACCTTATTCATCGATGGCAGTGTTAACGACGTCACGCTAGCGGGAGAAATCCATGTGAAGTCAGGCAAAACTGGCAACACGATCGAGGCCGAGTCTGATTTTACTGGCACCGTCTCACTGTCTGCAGACAACGAATATAACCAGGCTATTACGCTACGAGGTGGCTCCATAGCGATCATCGGATCTGGAAGACTTGGCAATGGAAATTTCTCTGGAGCTTTAGATCTCGGTAGTGGCGCTAATACCGGCACCTTTAAACAAAACAGCAGCTCAGCACAGACTTTTAGTGGGGCAATCAGTGGCACAGGCTCACTTGTCAAAGACAACACCGGAACCTTAACACTCAGCGGTTCTAACACCTTCACAGGATCCACCACCATCGACGGTGGTATCTTGGAGGTTCAAGGGGGTGCAGCTATGGGCGATACGGGTATCGTCATTGTCAACTCCGGCGGCACCTTCGAAGTCGATAGTAACGAAACCATTGGCAGGATCAGTGGAGCGGGCAACCTAACCTTGAACGCTATCTTGACGACCGGCGATGCCACCAATAACGGATTCTCTGGAAATATCAGTGGCACGGGTGGACTTACCAAACAGGGCTCTAGCACCATGGAGCTGACTGGTTCGAACACTTACACAGGTGTTACCACGGTAAATGCAGGAACTTTGCGGATGGTCAACAGCTCTGCAGGAGATGCCATTTTTGCAGCACCAGATCAACAGTCCTACGTTGTGGGGAGCGGTGCGACCTTGGAATTTAGCCGCTCTCTCGTGGATGGTGCAGAGGATGGAACAAAAACGATTAAGAAGTTCAATCTAAGCGGAGCTGGTACGTTCAAGAAGGTGGGAGACGCTGAGCTAAGAGCCTTCTCAGACTCCACGATCAACATGGCCAGCGGTGCTCTCTTTCATGTCGAGTCCGGTACCTTTACTGTAGGAGGTAACAATAATGCGGCCGATTGGAGTGGCAACCTCTCTGACCTGCAGGTTGAAAGTGGCGCAAGCATTGACGGAACAGGCGCATCAATGAGGGTCAACAAGCTCAATGGTGGTGGCGCGGTTCTCATCAACGGAGGCATCACTGTTGGCGTTGATAACGGCAGCGGGTCTTTTTCAGGAGCCATTGCAAATTCAGCCCTTGGTTCAACTGACACCTATAATTTTACCAAGGAGGGAAGTGGCACCCAGACACTCTCAGGAGCTAACACCTATAGCGGAGACACCACCATTAGCGCTGGTACTCTCGAGATCAGTGGTGCCGGTTCACTTGGGAGTGGCTCCTACGCCGGAGCGATTGCCAATAGCGGCACCTTCAAACAAAACAGCACAGCGGATCAGACCCTGAGCGGAGTCATCAGTGGCAGCGGCTCACTGGTTAAGGACAACAGCGGCACGCTCACACTCACTGGAAGTAACACCTACACCGGAGATGCCACTATTAATAATGGCACCTTGGAGATCAGTGGTGCGGGTTCACTCGGTGGTGGCTCCTACGCCGGAGCGATTGCCAACAGCGGCACCTTCAAACAAAACAGCACAGCGGATCAGACCCTGAGCGGCGTCATCAGTGGCAGCGGCTCACTGGTTAAGGACAACAGCGGCACGCTCACACTCACTGGAAGTAACACCTACACCGGAGATGCCACCATTAATAATGGCACCTTGGAGATCAGTGGTGCCGGTTCACTTGGGAGTGGCTCCTACGCCGGAGCGATTGCCAATAGCGGCACCTTCAAACAAAACAGCACAGCGGATCAGACCCTGAGCGGCGTCATCAGTGGTAGTGGCTCACTGGTTAAGGATAATACAGGCACACTCACACTCACTGGAGACAATACTTACAGCGGTGGCACCACACTCAATGCGGGTGCTGGCACCCTTGTTATAACAGGTGTCACTTCAGCAGGCACGGGAGCCATCGTCCAGACCGATGCTAATTCGATCCTACGCTTCGACACCACAGGAACGATTACCAATAACATGACTCTGTATAATTTTGAGTCACTTCAAAATTTGACCCTGAGTGGTGACATCAATTCCCAAGATGCGACTTACAAAATCGCCACCGGAAAGGACACCACTCTCTCAGGAAATATCACTGGCACGGGTAAGTTATCCCAAATAGGCGCCGATGATGCCAACTACAGGGGAACACTCACCCTGTCAGGAGCTAACGACTTCGAGGGCGATACAGAGGTTGGTTCAGTGCTTAATGTGGGCTCGGCAACTGCCTTATCCGCGCAATCAAAGCTTAAGGTGAACAACGGCGGCATGGTCAAGCTCAACGGCTTCGATAGCACGGTGGCGAGTCTTGAGGGTAATGGCACCATCCAGGGATCAGCGACACTCACTGCTGGTGACGAAAGTAATGCAACCTTCTCTGGAGTCCTTGAGGATGGCACAGGTGGGGGGCTATCCCTCGCTAAAGGAGGAAGTGGCACAATGACCCTATCCGGGGCGAACACCTTCACTGGGGCTACCACGGTGACGAGCGGTACTCTGGAAGTCGCTGGATCCGGCGTGCTTGGTGGCGGGAACTACGGCAGCTCGATCACTGTCGGCTCTGGAGGCATGCTCAAATTGAGTACGGATGCCAATCAGACCCTGAGTGGTGCTCTCAGCGGGGCAGGTGATCTGGTGAAGCAAGGCACGGGAACGCTCACCCTCTCCGGAACTAACAGCTTTACCGGCACCACTACGGCTAGTGCTGGCGTGCTCGTCCTCAATAGCTCCGGGACAGCGATCACCGGTGACTCGGACACCTCTACTTTCGACCTTGAGGTCAGCGGGGGAACCGTGCGCGTGGACGCAGATGACCAGCTGGCTGATGATGTCGATATCAGTATCTCATCAGGAACTTTTGACCTCAACGGATCATCTGAATCCATCGATGGTCTCGCCAACTCGGGAGGTGTCTTCACCACGGGTATCGGGGGAACACTCACCGTCCTGGGTAACACCGTGACCTGGTCAAGCGGAACCAACACCATCAGCGCTGGCGGAACCGTCCAAGATACTAATTGGGATGTCTCGGGGGGAACCAACACCGTGGACGGTGACGGCGGAACCACCTCCGGTGGAGGCACCCTGCACGTGCAGAGCGGAGGCACTGGTTTTGAATTCACCGGATCCGGAACACCCAACATCACGCTCAGTAGTGACAACACCGCAGCCGGCCGCATGCTGCTCGAAGGCAAGCTGAGTGTCGCCTCAACATACACTGGCACCGGAGCCACCATCACCAGTGGAGGATCAGGCTCCCAGGCCGGCTACATCGACCTTGGCGCCGGAACCAGAACCTTTGAAATCAACGACTCTGCCAATGCCGCTGATGACCTCACTGTGAGTGCGGTCATCACCAACGGAAGCATCACCAAGACGGGTTTGGGGACACTGGTGCTCAGTGGCGCGAACACCTACACAAAAGCCCAGATTGGTGCAACCAACCAGGTGGGTAACGCGGGTACTATCTCCATCGAGCACAATACGGCATTGGGTACTGGACAGCTCGACTACGGATCAGGCGGAACCCTCGACCTGGGTGTCACTGGGCTGACAGTGGCAAACAATGTCTTTGTCGGAAACCGCACTGACGGCTCCGACTACAAGATCCAGCTGGACCTTGCGGGAACTGCCACCGGAGAACTTACTGGGTTTATTGACATCAGGAAGGGCTCCCCCGGAGTATTTGTCGCTGAGGTCGGAGCCGATGACACCCTCACCTTTAGTGGTCTTGTTAAAACTGGAGCCGGTGGAGGTGCTGGTCTGAACAAGATAGGTGCGGGAACTCTTGTCCTCACTAATGACAACACCTATAAAGGCAACACCACCGTTAATGCCGGAACACTCAAGGTAACGAGCCAGACCGCTCTTGGCACTGTCGTTAATGCAACCACCGTGGCCGACGGCGCCACCCTCGAGCTCAACTACGTGCCGGCAAACAACACCTCTCCCATTGAGGAGAACATCACCCTCAATGGCGCGGGTGTGGGCGGCACGGAAGGAGCGCTCAAAATCACCGGCACCGGGGCCGGTAATGAGCTTGGCAACAACACGATCACCCTCGGCTCGGATGCCACCATCAACACGCAGGCGCGTTTTGATACAAACAGCACCATCACCGACAACGGTAACGGCTATACCCTGACCAAGACGGGGTCCAATTATAGCCATCAGATGAACGCCTCGGGGGTAACTGCTGATTTCACACACCTTGTGATTGCCGAGGGGGATTACTGGGCCGGCCCTCTCTCCTTGCCCTCGGGCGTGGGTACCTCAGTAACCGTCGCCAATGGCGCCCAACTCACCACATGGGGTGCCCAAATCATCGCGAACAATCCCGATATCACCTTTGAGGGTGGCAGCACATTCAGAACAGATCGTGCTAATGATACCATGTCCATCAACGGCACCATGACCCTGAATGGTGCGGTCACCTTCAGTGGTCCACAGGCGACTCACACGGCAAACATCTCCAGTGACATAGGCGGAACGGGCAGCCTCACAAAGACTGGTCCGAACACAACGAACCTCTCCGGTGCTAACACCTACACCGGTTTGACCACTGTCAATTCTGGTACGCTGAAAGCCGGCAGTGGCACCGCCTTCACTGATACAGGGCAGCTCACCGTGAGCGGAGGCACCTTTGACCTCAATGGCTTCGATGCCGCCTTCACCCAGACCAACTCGGGCGCGGGCACGATCACCAACAGCGTGGCAGGGGTGAAAACCTTCGATACAGGTATAGTTGCTGGAACCTTAGCCAACCTCATCACCGGAGATACTGCCCTGCGGGTCACCAACAACAATGGTGTATTCGATCTGACCAATACCTCGAACAACTTCACTGGGGGAATTACCTTGGCAGGCACTGCCAGCGGCACGCGCATGCGATTTACCAGCGCTGATTCCTTCGCCTCCATGGGTAGCGGGGCCATCACCATCGGTGAGTCAGCCACCGACAAAGCGGGCATTTACATCGTGAGTGGCAACAATACGCTCACCAACGACATCATTTTCAATACCGTGCTGGGAACTGACCGGCCGGGTATACGCGTGGACACGACCAACGTTACTTTCTCCGGGGACATCACCGCCAACCAGTCGGACGCCCTGTTCAGCACCAATAGTACGGGAACTGCCACCCTCACCGGCCAGGTCACCGGTACTAACGGCCTGACCCTAGACAACACGTTCGGCACCAGCATTACCGTCACCCTCAACAATGCAGCGGAAAACAATGACTACGCCGGGGACACCACCATCGCGGGTACCAAGGGCACCTTGGAACTCGGGCGCAGCAACCAGATCGCCAACGGTGCCGGCAAGGGCAACGTGGTCAACAACGGTACCCTGAACCTCAACGGCTTCAGCGACACGATCAACGGGCTCTCCGGCAGCGGCACGGTCGATGGCGTCAGCGGAACTGCCACCCTGACCCTGGGTGATGGTGATGCCACCGCCAGCTTCAGCGGGATTATTACAGACAGCGCGGGCACGCTTGCACTGACCAAGATCGGTACCGGCACCCAGACCCTCACCGGTGTCAACACCTACACCGGCGGCACCACCGTCGACGGTGGAACCTTGAAGCTTACAGGTAGTGGCAGGATTGGCAACGGCGGCCTTACCGTGAACAACGGAGGCACGTTATCGGTGGCTACCAATGCCTTTAACTCGCTTGGGGGAGCGATCACCGTGAACGAGGGCGGCACGCTCTCAACGGATAGCACGGGCCAGAACGCGCACAACATCGGCGCGATAGCCATCAATGGCGGCACGCTAACCTCCAGCGGAAACTCGTATAGCGAAGGCAACTGGATTTTCAACGATGACGTGACGGTGGGCGGAAGCGCACTCTCCACCATTAGCGGATTGGCTGTCGGAAGCAAGGATGGGGGCGGCATCTTCAACGTCGCGGATTCCGTCTCTGGCGCTGGCACGGATCTGCTGGTCTCGGCCGCGATGGTGGACGCCATCGGTGGTTCTTTCCTGACCAAGACCGGGGCGGGCACGATGACCCTCTCTGGCACCAACACCTACACGGGAGCTAACGATGTGCAAGCAGGCACCTTGAGAGCCGGGTCCACCACCGCATTTGGTGATAACGTAGCAACCACAGTAGCTTCTGGGGCTGTCCTTGAGCTAGATGGAAACAACAACTCAATCGGTTCTCTAGCAGGTGCGGGAACAGTGGAAAACGCGAGCGCCACAGCCGCCACCCTCACCACAGGTGGGGACAATACCTCGACCACTTTCTCTGGTGTTCTCCAAGACGGCACTGGCGGGGGAGCACTTTCCCTGACCAAGACCGGTAGTGGCACGCTGACGCTCAACGCCACCGGCAACACCTACAGCGGCGGCACGACTATTAAGTCCGGCACTCTGATTTCTGGAGGCCCAAATGACATCAACGGACTGGGCAGCGGCGACGTGCTGCTGGGTGACACAAGCGGTTCTACGGACGCTACCCTGCAGTTGGACAGCTTCAGTTCGACGACTTATAACAACAACATCATCGTGCAAAGCGGTAACACGGGCACCATGAGCATCCTTAAGAGCGGCAATGCTCCCCACACGGGAATCGTGACACTGGGCACCGGTACCGAAGGTAAGGGCGTGACCCTAGCCCAGATTGGCAACGCTGCATGGGTCCATGAATTTGAGGGAGTGATCCAGGATAATGCCAGCCTGACGGGAACTGCTGGTAACGTCACCATCGGCAGTAACAATATTGGTAGGGTCAAGTTCAGTGGCACTAGCTCTAACACCTACACGGGGGACACCATCGTAGAAGGCGGCACTCTTGAGCTCGGCAAGACCGGCGGTGCGACTGCCATCGCTGGCAATGTCACCTTTGGAAATGGAACGTCAGGCCAGCCCTACATCAAGACGATCGCGGACAACCAGTTTGGGCCGACCACGGTGATGGATTTTGTTAACCCGGGGGGGCAGTGGACACGCTTTGATCTCCAGGGAACCACACAGACACTCGCAGGAATCACTTCTACAGGGATTGGCGGCATCATCCAGAACCGGGAGGGCGCGGGCGGAGGAAACTCAACCCTCATTGTTGACAATGCGACGGCCTTTACCTTTGCCGGACATGTGCGCGATGGAGGGTCCGGAACCTTATCTCTCGTCAAGGAGGGGGCTGGAACCTTAACCTTAGAGGCATACGACGCTAATACAAACAGAGTCTTTTACACCGGAACGACCACCGTCAACGAAGGACGACTTGTTCTTGATAGTCTCTATGAAAGCGATACTTTTAGATACCAATCTGATACTACCGTCAATGCCGGTGCCGTGCTCGAGCTGGCCGGGGCAAAAAATTGGGAGGATGGCACCACAGGTTGGGACCTTACGCTCAACAACGCGACCTTGGACAAGACCAACACCGGCTACAACACGTTCAACAACTCGAATGTTACTGTAAGTGGCGCGTCCACGATCAACATCACCAATGATGGGAGCAACAACCAGTTGTTCATCGGTGGTAACGGCGGAACGGGTCTAACCGGTAGCGGAACGCTCACCGTCAATAACACCGGCACCACTACTACGGGGCTCACCTTGCGGAATAGCGGCAACGCCACGCGTTTCGACGGTGACATGATCGTCAACGGCGGCGTGTTGAACGTCGGCAACGGGACCAGCCTTACCCTGGATAACACGGATCTGACGCTCAACGGCGCTATCCTGGATATGGACGGAGCGTTTGCGAATACAGCCGCCGACGCCTCGGTCAAGTCACTGGCGGGAGACACGACCAGCAGTGTTGTTTTAGGTGCACAAACCTTAACCCTCGGCACCAATAACGGCGATGGCGCAGACTTTGCGGGAGTCATCGGCGGCACCGGTGCCCTTACCAAGGCCGGCACCGGCACCCAGACCTTCTCCGGTGCGAACACCTACACTGGAGCCACCGCCATTAACGCCGGCACGCTCAATGTAAACGGTTCCTCAAGCACCGCTTCCTACACCATCGCCTCGGGTGCGACCTTGAACCTCAACAACGCGACTCAAACAAGCCCTACCTTTTATGGAGATGGCACGCTCGCCATCGATGGTGGCAGTTTCACCAACTTTAATTTCGGCGACGACACTACCGGTCTGGGCTCAGGTACGGTCACCCTGTCGAATACGGTGAGTGTCCAGAATCTCAAATTCGGCAAGGCCTCTGGTGACATCACCTTGAGCGGCGGTACTATCAGCATCGCTGGCGGTGATAATGTTATCCAGGCCTCATCCGGCGGTGGCTCGGTGACAAATACACACACCATCGACAGCGACATTACCAAATCCAGTGGCAGACTGCAATTTGGCACCCAGAGCACTACCAACGAGCGCTACATCGTGAATGGCGTGCTCAGTGGTGGGTTCAATCTCGATGGCCGCATGGTCAACAACTCGGGCGTGTTAGAGCTCAATGGTCTCAACACCTTCACCGGGTCTGTTAGTATTGTGACAGGCCAGATCAACGCCAATACCTTCGCCAACTCAGGCGTGGCATCTTCCCTCGGGGCAGGTTCCTCTATCAGCATGGGTGGCGGCGGCGGCCAGAACCCCAGACTCGTCTACACGGGCAGCGCTGCCACCTCCACAAACCGGACACTGACCGTCAACGCCAATGGCATTGTAGGCATCATCGCCCAGGATGGTGCCCTGGATCTTGCCGGCACGGTGAGAGCCAACAGTGGTGCAACCACCTATAATCTCTATCTCTCGGGCACAGCTGACACCGGAACCAACGAAGTGTCCGGGGTGATGCAGGACAATGGTTCCGGCACGCTTGCAGTACGTGTCAATAACACAGGTGCCACGGGAGTGACCGGAGAGGCAGGCTACTGGGTATTCTCCGGAGCTAATACCTACACCGGATCGACTCTTATCCAGAACAGCAGTACTTTAGTACTTGGAAACGGTGGCACCACCGGATCACTTTCCACCAGTAGTGCCATTACCGTGGACTCTGGTTCGAGTTTTGTGGTCAACCAGAGCGACACTGTTAGCGAAGGAGTGGATTTCAGCGGCAACCTCGCAGGCGCGGGCGACGTGACCATGGCCGGATCCGGCACCCTTGAGTTGTTGGTTGATAGTACGGGTCACAGTGGCGACACCATTGTTAATAACGGAACCTTAAGATTGGTCAACACGGCCGACCTCAAGGGTATGGTTAGCGACAACTTTTTCATCAACAACGGCTCCATCTTGGAAATTGAATCCTCTGTCGGTGGTTCCAACAGATCGACCCTGCTCAATGACTCCATCTTCACCTTTGATAGTAATGGTGGCGGAAACATCGATTTCGTCAGTGGTAACCACCTCGCGCAGACCGGCACCTCCGGCACTGCCAGATTTGTCACCACCGGTGGTGCTCAAAACACGATCACAAGCTCGGGTGGCTTCATTAACCCTCAGGGAAGCGGCAACCACGTCACATTTGATGTCGCTGATGGCACCGATGATGTGGATCTCGACGTCTCTGTCAACATCACCAATGGAACATGGCGCAAGGATGGCGCGGGAACGCTCTCCATCACAAATGACATTTCTCGAGCGGGTGGCGTCATCAACATCAATGCTGGAACCTTCGAAATCGGCAGCAGCGGGCGCATCGCCTCTGCTGGCGCGGCAACGGGGGAGTTTGCAAACGCGATCAACAACTCGGGCATCTTCAAGCACAACAGTACCCTGGATCAGACGGTCAGTGGTGTCATTAGTGGAACCGGAGCCGTCGTCAAGGATAGCACTGGAACCTTGAGCCTGACTGGACAGAACACCTATACCGGTAGCACGACGGTCTCCGGCGGCATCCTGTCCCTTACTACTGGGCAAATATACAGCAACCTCGGTTGGCAAAATCGATCCATCACCATCAATGGTGGGGGCTTGGTGGAAGTCGGTGGCTGGGCAGATGGCGATGTCACCAATAGCCAGGCCGGTTTTGGTCAGCTTAGTTTCGCTGCATCAAATATCGTCGTGGATAATGCAACGATCCGTTACACGGGTAGCAGCACCAACGGTAATTCGGATCGTGGCTTTACCATCGGCGCTGGTGGCGCCACCCTGGAAGCCGAGGGTAGCAATGATTTTGTCCTGAACCAAGGTCGTGGATTCGGGGTAGTCAGCTCTGCGGCCGGAACACTAACGCTCTCCGGTAGTCAGAACGGAACCTTTAATCTTCAGCTCGGAGGCAGTGGTGGGCTGGTCAAGGATGATGCGGGCACGTGGACGGTAAATAACTCCAACACCTACACCGGCGGTACGACCCTGAATACGGGAACCCTCGTTCTGGGCAGTGCCACCGCGGCCGGAACAGGAACAATCACCCAAACAGACGACACCTCCACACTGCGCCTCAACACTGGCGGCACGATTGCCAATGACATCAGCCTGTTCAATCTGGAGTCTCTGCAGAGTGTCACGTTGAGTGGAGACATTACAGCCAACAACGCCACCTACGACATTGCTTCAGGAACGACCACGACGATATCCGGTGACATCTCCGGAGGTGGTGGCACCATTAAAGAAGGACTCGGAACCTTGGTCCTCAGCGGAACCAACACCTACACTGGTAACACCGAGATCAATGCCGGCACACTTTCTCTCAGCAGCTCAACGAGCAACAACAACATCGATGATAGCGTATCTATTATTGTCGGAGCAGATGGAACCTTTGACGTCAGCGCGATCACGGCATCTGGAGGTTTCCAGTTAGCAAATGGCCAGACCCTAGCGGGAACAGGTGATGTCATTGGTGCTACAGAAATGACGGCTGGCAGTAATCTTTCAGCCGGAGATGGTGGCGTAGGAGAGCTTTCCTTCCTGACTTCACTCGACGTCGCTAGTGCCTCCACCGGTTCTCTGCTCTTTGACCTTGGCTCAGCTGGCACGGGTGACTTGATCGACGTAACAGGTCAGCTCAACATCGGCAACGGACTGCTTGATCTGGATGACTTTGTCTTCACCAACCTGGGTGCGACCAGTGTCACCGGCACCTACACATGGAACCTGTTCCAAGCGAATACCTTTGATTTCGCCAATTTGGGCACCAATACCACGGATAACATCTTTGGCAGCTACAGTGCCACGCTGGCCATTTCCGGCGGCAATGTGGTGCAGCTCACCATGTTTGTGCCTGAGCCTAGCTCCACCGCACTACTCGGCCTTGGTGGCCTCATGCTCGCTCTGCGCAGGAAGCGCAGTGCCGCGTAGCGGCGATGGCGGATGGGCCGCCTGAGGGCGGCAGTTCGAGTTGAGAGTTCGAGTTGAAGCAGGGAACCGCCGAAGGCGGAATGGTGAATTTTGAATGGTGAATGAGCCGCGCAGCGGCCAACCAAGAACAAGGAACTAAGAACCAAGAACAGCCGCGCAGCGGCTTCAACTCTCAAAAAACCTCGCCCTTCAAACGGCGGGGTTTTTTTATGGCCGTAGCACGGACAACCAAGAACGAGGAACTAAGAACCAAGAACAGCCGCGCAGCAGCTCCCAACTTCAACTGCCGCTTTGCGGCCCTCCTTCATCAGAAATCCTTCATCTCTCGTCAGCCCAGAGGGCTTCCGTTGACGAAATTTGTAAGCTTGATGCCTCTGCGCCCGTAAACTAAAAACCGATTATGAAATTGCGCCTCCTCTGCCTCCTGCTCATTCACTCTTCAATATTCGCCATTCACCATTCGGCTGCAGCGGCCGAGAGCTCGCAGGGCAAGCGCTCCCTTGCGGAGCAGCAGCGGACGACCAAAGGAAGTGCAAGCTCTCTCCCCAATGTCATCTACATCCTCGCTGATGACCTCGGTTACGGCGACATCTCCTGCTTTGGCCAGAAGAAGCTGAAGACACCCAATATCGACCGCCTCGCCACTGAGGGCATTAAGCTCACTGACCACTACTCAGCTAATACTGTCTGCACCCCATCGCGCCACTCCCTGATGGCCGGTCAGCACGCCGGTCATTGCCTTGCCCGTGGCAATGGTAATGAAAACACCCTGGCGCTCCGTGAGGAAATGACCGTGCTGCCTGAGGTGTTCAAGGCAGCGGGTTACACCACCGGCATGTATGGCAAGTGGGGTCTGGGCATCACCAATGATACCGGGCGCCCCTCACCACTGAGTCACGGTTTTGATGAGTTCAGCGCCTGGAAGAGCCAGATGATTGCCCATACCTACTTCCCGACTTCCATTGTCAGAAACGGCAAGGAAGAGCCACTCGAGAAGGACATCTACATCCATGATCTGATCATGAACGACGCCCTCGCTTTTGTGGAGAAAAACGCCAAGGCGGGCAAGCCCTTCTTCTGCTACATCCCGACGGCTGTTCCCCACGCGGCCATGCACGCGCCCACTGCCTTGCATGAGAAGTATCGTAAGATCTACCCCCAGTTTGAGAACAAAATCGGCAAATACGGTGCCGGCCCCGGTGAGCCCTGCCCGGATGTGAAAAACCCGATCGCCGGCTACGCCGCCATGATGGAAAACTTCGACAACCAGATTGGCCAGCTGCTGGAGCTGCTGGAGAAAACAGGCCAGGCTAAAAACACCCTGATCTTGTTCTCCTCTGACAATGGCTCCCATCTGGAGGGTGGTCATGACCCAAGGTTCTGGGACTCCAACGGCCCGCTGCGCGGCCACAAGCGCGATCTCTTCGAGGGGGGGATTCGTGCTCCTTCCATGGCTCGTTGGCCGGGAACAATCAAGGCCGGCACCAGCAGTGCCCTGCCCAGTGCGCATTATGACATCCTTGCCACGGTCTGTGACCTGCTCGATCAACCCGTGCCGGCCCAAAACACCGGTATATCCCTGCTGCCGACCCTGACCGGCAAGGGGGAGCAACAACAGCGTGAGTATCTTTACTGGGAGCATCCGCAGAGCAAAAACCGGGACCAGGCCGTGCGTATCGGCAAGTGGAAGGGCGTCAAGCTAGGCTGGAAGGTGAAAACGCCGCAAAAGCTCCAGCTCTTTGATCTGGAAAAGGACATCGGTGAAACCAAAAACATCGCCGCCCAGCACCCGGACATCGTCAAGCGCATGGAGGAGATCATGGTGGAAGCGCACCAGCCTTTGACCGCTACCCAAGGGAAAGCAGGGAAAGAGGGTAAAAAAGCCGCAGGCAAGGGCTCAAAAAAAAAGCCCGCTAAATTCCACACCCCCCAGGAAGACCGGCAAAGACTGAGCAAGGTCAAGACCGACCTCAGCGCTCATGATCCAGCGCTACCCAACGTGCTCATCCTCGGCGACTCCATTTCCATCGCTTATACCCCGATGGTCATTGAGGCGCTTGCTGGTAAGGCCAACGTCAGCCGCCCCAAGACCAACTGCGGCCCCACCACCAACTACCTGAAGGCCCTCGACAACTGGCTGACCGGGCCTGGGGTCACTCACGCTGCCAACACCAAGTGGGATATTATCCACTTCAACGCTGGTCTGCACGACCTCTGCTACCGCAATCCTGACGCCAAGGTCTATGGCAAACGGGACAAGGTCAACGGCACTCTCTCCGTGACCCTGGAGGATTATGAGCAGAACCTCGAGACCATTGTCCAGCGCCTGAAAAAGACGGGGGCCACCATCATCTTCGCCAACACCACGGTGGTGCCGGAAGGGGAGGCGGGCCGCAAGGTGGGGGATGACCTCCGCTACAACGAGGTCGCTGCCAAGGTCATGGCCAGGCACGGCATTGCCGTCAATGACCTGCAGGCCCTTACCGCGACCTTCCCCCCAAAGCTCTTCCGCAAACCCGGGGACGTCCACTACACCGAGCAAGGCAGCCAGAAGCTGGCGGATCAGGTGTGCAGCGCCATCGCGAAGCAGCTTGACCTGCCCAAGGCAGAGTGAGTGATCCTGCGGATCAAGTTGAAGTTGGCAGTTGAAGTTTAAGTGCCTCCGGCGGCATCTTTGCGACTCTAGGTAACTTATTTGGAGTAATTCTGGCTCTCCAATATCCTCAATTTTGAGGATTCGAGCCCCTGGAAATGAAGCTTTTGTGCACTTTTAGACAGCGGTTCTGGGCTTTGGATTTATTGTTTTGGATTAAACAACCATCCGAAAACGCTTATATTACACAAAAATTAACAAAGCAACCTCTTTTTACATTGATATATAGTTTTTTTAATTTATATTGAGGGCTGCATAAGGACTTGATGCTCATCTCTTAACAGGAAGCAAGGCATCATTATCTCCCCTTTTAGTTCATACCCCTAACAAATCCCAACACCCCCCCTGCCCAAAAGCAACCAACCCACACAAGCCATGAGCAAGATCCACAGAACTACCCGCTATACACTTCCCCGCCACGCCTTTGCCTGCGCGGCAGCTTTGTTCACCCTGTCAGCGATCACCGCCCACGGGCAGGCGACGGTGACCTGGGATGCCGGCACGGACTTCAACTGGGACACCACAACATCGAACTGGACCGGAACGACCTATACGAATGGTGACGATGCTCAGTTTCTCGGCTCTGGGGCCGGGACAGTCACGCTCTCCGGCACGATCACACCGAACTCCGTGTTGGTGAACTCGACCAACGATTACGAACTCTCAGGGGTGATCAGCGGCAGCGGCTCACTCACCAAGGACGGCACAGGCACACTCACTCTCAATTCCCAAAACACCTATACGGGTGGCACCACGGTCAACAACGGCACCCTGGATCTCGTCGGACAGCAAATCATTGATGGAGCGCTCACCGTGGATGGGGGTAGCTCTCTGGTAAAATTGTCCGGCACATCCCACAATGCCGTCACCGGGATAAGCTCGATCACCGTGCAGAATGACGGAACGTTCACCGACAATACCACAGGGGGTTTCGTTCAGAGTATGCAGTCGGTGACCTTTGACAACGGTGGAATGCTCACTTCAGAGGCCGGCGCAAATGGCGCTGGGCAGTTTGGTAATTTCCTTTTTACCAACGGCATTAACGTAACAGGAACCGGCTTGGCCACGATCAACGCGAATGGAATCAGCTTTAATTTTGGGCAGACCATCACGGTGGCGGATACCGTGGCCGGTGCGGCAACCGACCTGTTGATTTCATCCCCTATATTGAATGAGCGGGTGGGCACCATTACCAAAGAAGGCGCCGGCACGGTGGAGCTGACCAACGCCGGCAATACCGACCCCAGTCCCTGGGTGATCAATAACGGCACGCTCAAACTCAACTCAGCTGGGGAGAACTTCACCAGCTCCGGCACTCTGAGCGCCTCCACGGGAATCACCGTCAACAGCAGCGGCACGCTGGATGTGGCGAACCAATGGAACACGGCGGAAAACGGAGCGCTGACCATCAATGGCGGGGTTCTCAACTTCTCCAGTGGCGACGACACCAATTTTATCAACAACCTCACGCTCAATGATGGAGCCACGGTCTCCGCATCTACAGGTAGCGATGGCTTCCGGGCCGGCTACTGGCGTGATGCCACCATCACCGTGGGTGGCAGCTCGGCATCCACCATCAGCTCTAAACTATTACTGGCCGATAACGGGGGTGTTCGAAAGGTCACATTTAATGTCGCTGACGTGACCTCCAGTGCGGACGCGGACCTCACCATGTCAGGAGTGATCAGCGACCTTTCCGGCTTCGCGGGAGCTGACCTGGTCAAAACAGGTGCTGGCACCCTGGCACTCACTGCCCAGAATACCCACACTGGCGAAACCATCATCAACAATGGTACCCTCGTGTTGAGTGGCGGTGGCAGCAGCCTTTCGGGCGGAAGTGATGTCACGATCGATGGTGCCAGTTCCGTGCTCAGCTTGCAGGGCACTGCCAATAACATTATCGTGGGGGGCAACGTCTTAAATATCCAGAACGGTGGCACCGTAAGTGATGATACCTCGGTCGGCACGGTTCAATCCATTGGCACGGTCAATTTCAACGACGGTGGCAACCTGAGTTCCACCGGCAATGGCAATGGCTTCTTCGGCAACTACCTGTTTACTGGCGGTGTTAATGTTACCGGAACCGGTCTCGCGAACGTAGATGCGCACTCGGTTTCTTTCAATTACAACCAGACCTTGACGGTGGCCGATACGGTGGCGGGAGCGGGGACGGATTTGCTGATTTCCTCCGTGATCACCACAGATGACCGGCAGGGAGTCATCACCAAAGAAGGCGCTGGCACGCTAACCCTGACCGGAATCAACTTCAACGGCGCCACCACCGCGCACCACGACGACTGGACAATCAACAATGGCACGCTGGAAATCCGCAATGGCTCCGCCATACAAAACACTAGTATCGTGACCGTCAATGCCGCGGGCACCTTTGAAGTCGATAACAATGAAACCATCGGCCGGATCGGCGGAGCGGGCAACGTGGTGCTCAATGCCAACCTCACCACCGGTGACACCGTCGCTTCTGAAATCTCGGGCAACATCAGCGGCAGTGGTGCCCTGATCAAGCAGGGTGCGAGCACTCTCACCCTCTCCGGCGACAACTCCGCCTTCAGCGGCGGCATTACCTTGCAGAATGAAAATAGTAGATTGGCACTCAATTCCGCTAACGCTGCCGGCACCGGTGACCTGACTTTTAACCACCAAAACAAGCTCAAGAACGAAGCATCTGGGCCCTCCACCATCAGCAATAACCTCAATACCAATGGTTGGTTCCACTGGGAAGCTGGCTCCAAGGCACTGGAGATTACCGGAGACTGGAATAACAACAGTGCGGTGGTGTGGACCAATAGTGCCAACGCCCTCACCATCAGTGGCGTGGTGAGCGGCACCCAATCCACCGGTTTCTACGGTAATGGAGTCATTGCCCTGACCAATGCCAACAACACTTATACGGGTAACCATTTTGTCACCCTGGATTCAACCATCCAGTTCAATACGATTGCCAATAGCGGGGTCAACAGCTCGCTCGGAGCCGGAACACAGATTCGCTTTGACGGCGGCAACCAGAACTACAATGGCTACATCGAGAACATCGGGGCGGGTGGTTCCACCAACCGTGCCATTACCATCGGGTCGACCAATGCGGCCAGGGAGGCCGGTATTGCCAACAACGGAACCGGCGCGCTGAACTTCTCGGGAACCTTCACCAATAACGCCGGAGGCGGCGGAACGCGCACCCTCTTGCTGGGTGGAAACTATGCCGGCGAGAACACCATCTCCTCGAACCTGAGTGATGGCACCGGGGGTGGTAAAATCGCCCTCACCAAGGACGGTTCCACCACCTGGGTGCTCACCGGTACGAACACTTACACCGGTGATACAAACGTCACCGCGGGCACCCTCATCATCAACGGGGACCACTCCGGAGCCACGGGTGCGATCACTGCCTCGGGAACCGGTATTGTCGCGGGAAGCGGAACGCTTGCCAGCATGACCATTAGCCTTGGGGGTGTCCAAAGCCCCGGCAACTCACCAGGCACCCAGACGGTTGCCGACCTCACCTGGGGAGATGGCGGTAGCTACATGTGGGAGGTCAATGACAGCAATGGCAGCCAAGGTGGGGATACCGGCTGGGACTGGATTGATGTGACCACGAGCTTTGACCTGAGTGGTCTGAGCGCAGGTGGATTCACCATCGACATTGATTCTCTGACAACGGGTAATGACGCTGGGCTAGCTGCTGGCTTTGATTATGCCGGCCTTGCCTACGGTGATCCCTTTGCAACCACTTTTACTATTCTTACCTTGGGCAGTGGCAGCATCACTGGTTTTGATGCCGGTGACTTCGTCTTCGACACCAGTGGCTTTGCCAACGGCAAGCTGGAATGGAGCATTGACGCAATCGGCAGTGACCTCGTTCTCAGTGCCGTATTTGTCCCCGAGCCGAGCTCTACAGCCCTGCTTGGCCTTGGGCTTAGCTCGCTCCTGCTGCGCAGAAAGCGGAGCTAATCCCTGCGGCCAGTTCGAGTTGAGAGTTCGAGATGCTAGTTGATGGCCGCCTTGCGGCTAGCTGCGCAGGAAGCGCAGCTGATGGCGGATGAGCGATTGCCACTGAGTGGCAGTTGAAGTTGAAGTGCCGCCATGCGGCTGGCGGAGCGGTGACTTCTGGAAACTAGGAACCAAGAACTAGGAACGAAGATCAGCCCGCTCAGGGCTAGCGGCATTTCAGTTTTCTGCTTCCCATTTCTGCTTTCCCCATTTCAACTTTCTGCTTTTCCCTATGTCTCCCCACTCGAACTCGAACTCGAACTCGAACTGCCACGAAGTGGCTCCCCACTTGAACTGCCGCCCCCGGCGGCCATCACCAAAAAAACAATTTATTATTTGTCCGGCAGTGCTAGGATTTTGCCATGAAGTTGCTTTCTCTATTTGTTGTTTGCAGTCTGGTTCTGTCATTTACCCCTTTTCTTGATGCCGCCCAACGGCCGGCCAAGCCCAACGTAATATTAATCCTCACCGATGACCTCGGTTGGCAGGATGTCGGTTGTTACGACATCGATGAGCCGACTCCGATGGAGACACCTCATATTGACGCGCTTGCCAGCAAGGGCGTACAGTTCTGGCACGGTTACTCGCCAGCACCCACCTGTGCTCCCACACGCTGTGCCATCATGAGCGGGGACCACCCCGCGCGCGCGCAGAAGACGCACGTGGTCGGCGGCCATCCACCTTTGGTTTACCACCCCAGCCACCCGATGATGCCGCCATGGTATACGGGGCGCATGCCTGAGACCACCGTGACCCTGCCCAAGCTACTGCAAAAGAACGGCTACGTTACTGGCCACTGTGGTAAATGGCACATGGCACTTGACCATCACTCCTTTCCTCAGCCCAAGGATCAGGGCTTTGACTGGACACGCTCCAATCTCGGAACGACTCGCAAGATGACGCCCAACAGGATCACGGGGTTTGCCAGCGATAAAGAGAACGACCCGTATCGCTTGGATAAGGATGGCATCACCACTCACCAGAATAGCCTGGATGCACTGCAGTTTATCGAGGAGCAGAAAGCCAAGCCGTTTTTCCTCTACTACGCGACCTGGCTAGTGCACACGCCGATCCACACCCGCAGCAAGGCGCTGTTGGACAAGTACTGCAAGAAACTGGGTGTCAAAGTAGATCCAGAGAATCCAGATGCATGGACGGGCAAGGGACAGACTAATCCGTTTTACTGCGCGATGGTCGAGGAGCTCGATACCTACATGGGGCACTTGTTTGATTATTTGGAAAACACCGAGGACCCACGCTGGCCTGGCCATAAGCTGGTGGAGAATACCTACATTATCTTCACTTCGGACAACGGTGGCATGGAGAAAACTCCGGGCGAGATCATCACGGACAACTACCCGCTGGACCGTGGTAAGATTTCCCTGATGGAGGGAGGCACGCGGGTGCCTCTCATTATCACCGGCCCAGGTATTGATGCAGGTGTGCAGTCTGATGTGTTGGTCAACGGCCTGGACTTCTACCCGACGATTCTCACCCTGACCGGTACGGAGAAGCCTGAGGATAAGTCACTGGATGGCCTCGATGTCAGCAAGCTGTTACTCACTGACCCTGCTGACTCAAGTCTGGTGAAAGATACGGATGGCAAAGCACGCGATACCATGGTCTGGCACTTCCCTAACAGTGTGGCCCTAGAAAGCACGATCCGTGTGGGCGGCTTCAAGCTGGTGCGTAATTACAACCATGTCAACGACGCCAGAACCGAGCCTTTTGAACTCTACGAGCTTTATGATGACAACGGTAAGCGCGTTGACATTGAGGAAGCCAAAAACCTCGCCGCTGATATGCCGGACAAGGTCAAGGAGATGGATGACAAACTTACTGCTGCCCTCACCGAGATGAAGGCCAGCTACCCGTATTACAACCCGAACCACCCCAAGGGTCTGCCGAATCAGGACAAGGTCTGCAAGGTGCTTTCCCACAAGCGCAAGGGGAACACTGCTATTTTCAAGTATCAGAAAAATGGAGCTAAAGTACTGCGTGCCAATCTGCTCTATACCATGAACGGTGGCGATAAGAGTGAGGAGTGGTTCCGCATTCCCGCCGAGCTCACATCAGAGGGCGTGGTCACTGCCAAGCTGCCCGAGGGCACGACGCATTACCTGATCAACCTGATCGATGAAAACAACTTCCTACGCAGCTACCCGGAAGTGACACGAATCAAAGACGGCAAGAATTATTCTGAGCAGGCGTTGGCCAAACAGCCATAGGGGTATAGCCCGCTTGCACTTCTCGCTGACACTCGTCGTCCGCTCAGATGGCAGTTGAAGTTGAGAGTTTAAGTTGAAGTGGGGAGCTTAGATAGCCCGCTTGCACTTCTCGCTGACGCTCGTCGCCCGCTCAGATAGCCCGCTTGCACTTCTCGCTGACGCTCGTCGTCCGCTCAGATAGCCCGCTTGCACCTTTGCCTAGATTAGCACACCTGCTTGCACTCAATACCGAGCAGCTCTGCGAGTTTTTCAATACGGCTGGCGATGTGGCCTGTGCCGATGGCACAGTGGTGGGAGGGGCCTCCTTTGGACCAGTCGTTCATGAACTGCTTGGCGGAGATGGAGAACTTGTAGCGGCTGTTGGTATTGCCGATCTGGAGCACTGGGCCGGCGACGGATTCACCCTCGGCGACTTGTAGCGAAACTGAGCCATCGCCGTGCTGGACAACGGAGAGGATAGTCACTGGGCCGTGCTTAACGGTCATCTGGATGGAGAGGCCTTTGCCGGGTTTGCCATGGTAGACGGGCACTGGTACGAGGCCGACACGACCTTGTGCAATGGCAAAGTGGGCGGGGCCGTCGTGGCCGAGGTAAACAACATCGTCTGTAAAATCAGTGAGGTAAAACTCGGAGAAGGAACCGCCAACACCGAAGAGGTCCATGATCTTCATGGCTTGTACGTTCTTGACCTCATACTCACCGGCGATGGGGATGTTACGCCCAGTCAATAGGGTGTTGCCGGCGATGACAGAAGTGACGATGTTCTCATACTCACCACTGCCCTCGTAGTAGTAGGCCATGGAGCCGAGCTGGTGTTTCTCAATCAGACGATCAAGGGCGACGGAAGTTTGTGCCGCGCGCTCGAGCTCAGATTGCTCACACTCAGCGGACACTTCGAACTTCTGTTGGAACTCTTCGATCTTAGCGGAGACATCCTTGTCGCTGACGGCCTTGCGCAGGTCGGAGAGTTCACACATTTCGACGATCTCAAAGTGGTTGCCGAAGGTGGCAGCCTGCTGGGTGAGGTCTGAGTAGACGTCTAGCATGCCATTGTAATAATGGCCGAGCAGGCCGACGCGGTTTTGTGCCATGCCGGTGGCGACCTTAGCGGCTTCGACCCAGTCGGTGATTTCTTTCCAGGCTTGATTTTCCTGCAGATAGCCGCTGACCACGTGGTAATCGACTTTGGCACGGTTAAAGACGCAGGCGAGCTCAGGCACTGAGCAGGACTGGCAGTGTTCAAGCCAGACGCCGGTCATTTTACCGCGGTCACCGAGTGCGTTGAATGCCTCGTAATCGAGCTGAGCGACGGGTTGTAGATTGAGCAGGACGACGGGAACCTTGGCCTTCTGGACAACGGGAAGAACAGTCGAGGAGAGGGCGTAGGTGGAGATGAATAAAAAGATGATGTCGACATCTTCGGTTTTAAAAAGGGCGGCAGCTTCACGCGCTCTTTCTGGTGAGTCGACCATGCCGGCGTCGACGATGTCGGTGCCCATGGTGCTGATACGTTCACGGATCTCACTATGATAGCCAAGCAGCTTGTCGAGTAAGCCGTCAAACTGCGGCCAGTAGGTGTCGAGGCCGATGGAGAAGATTCCTGTTTTCATGATGATGAGTTGATGCCTGTTAGTGGGCCCCACTGGAACCTTTGATATAGGCGGCAATGCCTATGATGACGGTGGAGAGGATTAAGGTGCCCAGTGCGGTGTAGAGCAGCTGGCGTGATTTTTTTGATGAGCCTTTCCATTCACCCAGCTTGAGTCCCCAGAGGGAGCTGAAGACAATGATCGATGCCATGTGCAGTGTCCAGCTGGAGAATTTAAAATCTCCCATATTGCTGTGAGCGACGGTGTAGAAGAAGAATTGTAGATACCAGACCAGTCCTGCCAAGCTGCTGAAGAGGTAGTTGGTGCGGAGGGGGATATCGTCGTCAGGAGATTCAATGTCGCGATTGTAAAGGGAGATGTATTCGTAGCCGGATTTGTTTTTGAGGTGGAGGAAGATACACCAGATGAAGTTGGTGGTGAGTCCTCCAGCCATGACCACGATGAGGATGGGAAGTCCCGACCAGTGGGAGACGGTGCCTTGCTCAACGGCATTGGCTCCAATGGGGCCTCCAGCATCAATGGCAAAGGCCATGAAGGCACTCATGATGCCGGCGAAAGCGGCAATCATTACTCCTTTTGAAAAGTTGAATTCCTTAATGGTCTTTTTCTTTTCTTGATCACTTAAGCCTCTTTCTTTTTCCATGCCGGCACGACCTGCAATGGCGATGCCAACGACGGCGACCAAGACACCGAGCAAAACGATTTTACCATCAGTAGGTGTCCAGATGTCACTGACAAATGTGCCTGAGCGGATGGGGGGGATGAGGGTGCCGAAGACGGTGCAAAAACCGAGCGCGATGGCGTTACCTAGACCAACACCGAGGTAGCGGATGGAGAGTCCGAAGGTGAGCCCGCCAACACCCCAGCAAACTCCTCCGAGGTAGGTGTTACGTAGTGTTTCTGAGTCAGCTGCTAGGATCGCCTCAAAGGGGGCAGTCGTCAAGATGAGGGCAAATAGAGTCGGCGCTAGAAGCCATGAGACAATGCCGTTGGTGAGCCAGTAGGTCTCCCATGACCAGTTGCGAACCTTTTTGAAGGGAACGTAGAAGGAGCCAGCAGCAAGACCGCCGATCCAGTGGAAGAGGACGCCATAGAGTGCGGTGATCATGGGCAGTTGAAGTTGGTTTAAGTTTAAGTTGCTAGTTCGAGTTTTAAGTTCGAGTTGCCAGCAATATCAGAGCGTGTGGGGGGTGTCGTGTTCGACGGCGTGGGTGGAGACCTCGGTCGGGCGGAACATGGTTTCACGCAGGGTGCGGCAGACAAACCAGAGCACCATGCCAATGGTCATGAGCAGGGTTACCTGATTTGCTTTCAAGCTGTCAGTGAGTAGTAGGATGGATGGGATCAGGGTGAGTGCCAGCCCGATTAAGGAGAGGATGTTGAGAATGGTTTTCATCGTTTTAAGTGTTTGTGAGTCGTTATGAGTAATGATGGATGATGTTTTATTGGGCGGCGGCAGGTTTTTGTTTGCCAGAGAAAATCAGGAACAGAATACCACAGGCGACCCAGCAGGGCAGTGGGAAATACCAGGCAGCAATGCCCTGGGTCTGGATGAAGTAGAGCGCGATGCCGACGGGGATCAGCCAGGCAAACAAGACAGCGAGGTTGAAGCTTTTGGCGGGAGCCGCGTTGAGTAGGTTGGCAGCGTCTCCCTTGCGGTGGAAATACCAATCAAAGAAGATGATCGCACCCATGGGCGCTAGAATGGTGCCGTAGAGACCGACGAAGGTCAGAAGCTTCCATGCGAAGGCGGGGAAAATACCGGCGACGGTGGCGATCATGCCTGCGGCCAGTGTTGCCCAGAATCTGGAGGAGCCTGGGATCATAGCTTGGAAGGCGAGGCCGGCGCGGTAGATGGTGGGGTTGGCGGTGGTCCAGCCAGCGACGATCACACAGATGATGCCTGCAAGTCCAACGACGTTATTGGCCATTGGTCCGGGCACGGGGTTGGTGTCGCCGGTCATCTTGATTTGTGCTGCCAGCATGAGGGCGGCGGCGATCCAGGCCATGAAGTGGCCCACATACATACCAGCTGAGCTGGCCCAGCCGTAAGATGCTTTTTTAGCGAAGCGGAATACGGAGAGGTCCGCCATGCCGACGTGCATGGCTGCGTTACAGAACCAGGCAAAGAACATCACACTCCAGAATCCCATGGTGGATTCCGATGAACCGTCTTGTGCCACGAGAATGGATTCGCTCCACACTTTTTCTAGCCCTGACATGTCTGATACGCCGAGCTGTTTGAGAGCAACGAGACCACAGGCGAGGAACACCAACACCATCCAGGGTGAGGCGATGTTAGCGAATTTGGCCACGGTTTCGTAACCAAGTGAGGCAACGATGGCAATGACCGCGCCGACGCCGAGCACGATGAGCACAAAGCTGGTGCTATTGGGCATCCAGTCGCCCAGCGAAGGCATCGGCATGTCAAAGGGGATGCCGACGGCAGTCGCCGATACGGTGATCATGGCTCCGGCGAGGAAGCAGAATAGGATGCCGTTGGCGAGATTGTAGATTTTGACTAGGCCTTTGCCGGCAATGCGCTCGAGGTGGTTGTAGAGAGTAAGGCGTGCTCTGGAAGCGATGGGAGCACAGAGATAGCGCCATGAGAGCACGGCGAGCAGGTTGCCGACCAGCAGACCCAATACGATGTTTTGTAGGGAAACGCCGTTGAGCAGAAACAGCGGCCCGATCATGAACTCGGTTCCAGCGGCGTGTTCGCCGGCATACATGCCCCAGAATTTATTACCTCCCTTGAGGGCGTGCTTGGGCACGGGTTCGTTTTCATACTCGCCTGAGGAGGCGCTTGCTTGTGTCTGGTCTGCTGTGCTCATTGTTTGTCTGGTTGGAGTGTTTGTCTGGTTGGAGTAGATTGGAGTAGATTGGAGTAGATTGGAGTAGATTAGCTGCGCTGGGAGAGGGTGCTGGCTTCGTAGGATTTGATCTCTGCAAGTAGCTGGCTTTCGCCTGGGGTGTCTTGGCGCTGGCAGAATTCCTCCCAGACGATGGACCATGGTAGTGCCTTGTTTTGCTCAAGCAGGGCGAGGCGGGTGGTGTAGTCACCCTCGAGCTCGGCGGCGCGAAGTTTGTCCTGTGGCTCAAGTAAGGCGAGCAGGAGGGCCTTCTGGGCGGCGCGGGTGCCAATCGCCCAGGCGGCGATGCGGTTGATGGAAGCATCAAAGAAATCGAGGCCGATGGATGTGCGGGGCAGGGCGTCACAGCGCACTAGTTCTTGCATGATGGCTTGAGTGGGGTCATCGAGCAGGACGACGTGGTCACTGTCCCAGCGCACGCCACGGGAGACGTGCAGTAGCAGGTGAGGCACATACATCAGAACGGAGGAAATCTTGTCGGCAATGCTCTCGGTCGGGTGGAAGTGGCCGGCGTCGAGGCAGAGCGCGGTTTGGTTTTTCATGGAGTAGCCCATGTAGAATTCGTGTGAGCCGACGACCATGCTTTCTGAACCAATGCCGAAGAGCTTGCACTCAACCGCGTCGATGTTGTGGGCGAGGTCGAGCTTCTCAGAGAAGACGGTATCAAGGCTGTCTGAGAGGCGTTGGCGATACCCCTGACGGTCGGCGGGGTTGTCTTTCATGCCGTCGGGAACCCAGACGTTGGTGACGGCGGGGGAGCCGAGCTGTTTGCCCATATCGGCAGCGATGGAGCGGGCGCGTTGGCAGTGCTCGATCCAGAAATCACGGATGCCGGTGTCTGGGCTGCTGAGGGTGAAGCCACTGCCAGCCTTGTCATGTGAGAAGCAGGAGGGGTTGAAGTCCATGCCGATATCGTGTGATTTTGCCCAGTCGATCCAGCTTTGAAAGTGGCTGGTCTCGATGGCGTCGCGGTCGACCTTCTGGCCTTGGAAGTCACCGTAGATGGCGTGCAGGTTCAGACGGTGTGTGCCAGGAAGTAGGCTGAGCACCTGGTCGAGGTCTTGGCGAAGCTCGTCAATGCTGCGCGCCTTGCCGGGGTGATTGCCTGTTACGGCGAGGCCGCCGCTGAGCTCGCCGGCCCCCGTTTCAAAGCCACCGACATCGTCACCTTGCCAGCAGTGAAGTGAGATGGGGGTGTTGGCGAGAGTGGTGAGCGCTTGTTCGACATCGATGCCGAGCGAAGCGTAGTGGTCTTTGACTTGCGAAAACATAGGTAGATTTTTAGTAACTGATGGCGCGCAGTGTGACCTAAAATTATCATCTTGCAAATAGACGATTTGATTCTATTTTTGCACAAAATGACTGGATTGAATTTATTCTCCCGTTACCTGCCAGTAGAGCCAACTTTGCTCGATTGGGGCATGTATGTGCTTGATGCTGGTTATTTTGACGTGCCGGCTGGCAGTGAGTATCCGGTGGGGAAGCACCCTGAAGAGTATCTTTTTAGCTGGGAAAAGGGCCGAGTGCTCGATGAATACCAGATGGTCTACCTGTCACGTGGGCAAGGAGTATTTGAATGTCGGGGCAAGAAGCCGGTCAAGGTTAAGGCAGGGGACATGATGATACTGCGTCCTGGCATGTGGCACCGGTATAAGCCGGATACCGAGGTGGGCTGGGCAGAGAGTTGGGTCGGTTTTCAGGGGGAGTATGCGCAGCGTCTGATGGAGAAGTTTTTCCCGTCCCGCAGCGTTGTGTTACACCTCGGCCATGATGAAGAACTCTTGCGCAAGATGCAGTATGTGCTGCAGCTGATGCGGGAAGCACCGCTGGGATTTCGCCAGATGATGGCGGGTGAGGTGGTGGCACTCCTTGCACGGGTGAGGTCACTCGTCATGCGCTCCAGTAAAATGCTGGGCGGCAGTGAGGAGAAGCTCGACAAGGCGCGTTATCATCTGCTGGCGCATGCCACGGAGGAAATCGACTTGGAGGCACTGGCCGCAGAACTGGGCTTGAGCTACTCCCGTTTCCGAACGCTTTTCCGCAAGCATACCGGCAGGTCGCCGCGCCAGTACCAGCTCGATATCCGCATGAACCGAGCCATGGAGCTGCTCAAGGAAAGTCAACGCACGGTCACGGAAATCTCAGAAATGCTCGGCTTTTCCGCGGTGTATTATTTCTCCCGTCTGTTCAAACAGCGCGTCGGCAAAACCCCCGGCCAGTTCCGCAGGGGTTAGCCCTGAGCGGGCTGATGAATCATGAGGGATAGCCGCCGGCTAAAAATCCTTTGCGCTAAGTATTGTGCTCTCGCCCGGTTTTGGGGTGAGGGTTTTCTTTTTGCCGCGGTAGTTGATGCTAATAGGACCGCTGCTTTTTTCGCCAGCGGTGATGGTGGCTTTGGTGAGTTGGCCGCCGTTCCAGGAGATGTCGACGGTGTAGTCGCCGCGGGCGCGCAGGCCTTTGATGCTTCCCGTGCTCCATTTAGGTGGCAGGGCAGGCAGTAGTTTGATTTCCTCGTTGTGGCTGTGCAGCAGCATCTCGGCCACGGCAGCGGTAGCACCGAAGTTGCCATCAATCTGGAAGGGGGGGTGGTTGTCCCAGAGATTGTCCAAAGTGGAGCGCACCAGAATGGCGTGGAAGTTGTCATAAGCCTTGGCGCCATCGGAGAAACGGGCATACATGCCGATGGTCCAGGCACGGCTCCAGCCAGTTCCGGCCCCTCCGGCTGCGAGGCGGCCGTCAATGGACTTGGTGACCGCATCCCGCATCACAGGGTCATCATCGATGTCGATAACATTACCCGGATAGGCGCCAACCACATGGGAGATGTGGCGGTGGCTTGGCCATCTTTCCTTGAAGGGCTTGATCCACTCCATGAGGCGTCCGTCTTCGGCGACCTTCGGGACATAGAGTTTGGGAATGAGGCTTTGAATGCGTTTGACGAAGGCGTCATCCTGTTTGCCGAGAGCATTTGCAGCTTCGACGTAGTCCTTGAAGACCTGCATAATCATCCACTGCTCGACGGAGGTGCCGGCACTGAGAGCGGCCTCATGCTCGTTTCCGTCCTTGTCGGTGTATATGAACTTGTTCTCTGGCGAGGTGGCGGGGCGTGCGATGAGGGTTTCTTCACCCTTGTCATTTTTTGGTCCTGGTATGAGCCAGCTTTCACAAAAGGTGGCTGACTCGGTGAGCAGCTCCCAATAAGGTTCGAGGGCTTTCGGGTCTTTGTTAAAGCGGTAGTGCTCCAGGATGTGAAAGGAGGCCCACTGTCCCCCGAGGTAGGTCGCTGCCCAGAGCGGGCGCGTGCCCATGGAGCGGGCACTGCCCCAGATATCGGTCGAGTGTCCCATGGCCCAGCCCTTCATGCCCATGCGGCGAGTCATGTCCTTGCCTTGAGGCAGCCAGCTCTTCAGCAGGTCAAAGAGGGGAGGATGCAGCTCGGCCAGGTTGCAGGTCTCCGCTGGCCAGTAGTTCATCTGGACGTTGATGTTGAGGTGATAGTCAGAGGCCCACGGGGCGAATTCATAGGGATTCCAAATGCCCTGCAAGTTCGCAGGAAGGCTACCTGGACGAGAGGAGGCGATGAGAAGGTAGCGGCCAAACTGATAGTAGGTCTCCATCAAGTCCGGATCATCATGCTCGCCTTTCTTGATCCGCTGCAGGCGTGCCTTGGTGGGCAGCTTCATGATGGAGTCAGCAGTTTTTCCGATGTCAAACTGCACGCGGTCAAAAAACCTGGCGTGGTCACTGATGGCATTGCTTTTGAGTTGCTCGGCGGTCTGATCCTTTGCCCGGTCTAAAATATCGGTGGTCTTCTGCTGCCATCCTTCTGCCAGGGCAGCGGCGGAGTTTTGCCGGTTAAAGTTCGTCGCAACGGTCATGAGGATGGTGGCCTGCTGAGTGCCCTTCATTTCCAGCTTTGTCCCGTCTGCGGAGGCGGAGGCTCCTTTAAGGCGTATGCGGTTTTGGAACTTCGTTCCGAGCTTGCCAGTGCCTTGCCCATCCATGACACAGTCTTCACCCTCAATTTTTGCTCCATCCATCCAAGTGACGAGATCGAGCGGCTTGTCAGAGGTGATGTGTACTACAAGGCAGTCCCACTGGGCGGAGGCAAACACCTCCTGGGTGATCTTGGATCCATCTTGCAGTGTGTATGTGCTCGTGCTCACCCCGGTGCGCAGGTCGAGCTGGCGATGGGTGGCAGCAATCTGAGTAGTGTTCTCGTAGGCGATCCTGAGCCGTCCTGCCGGCTGATAGCTGTAGGGGCTTTTGTGGGGAGAGCCTTTCGTTGAGATATGCTTCATGAAGTATTCGTCCGCCGCCTTGTAATCTTCTGCGGCGACCAGCTCGCGGATTTTTTCAAAGTGGGGGAAGGAGTTCTCCTCCATGTATTGACGACCATCATTTCTCCAAATGGTCTCCTCATTGATAACAATCTGCTCTCTGGGGAATAGGCTGTAAGGGGTGGCGCCGAGTCGACCATTGCCAACCGGGTAGGTGCCCTCCCAGTCATAGGCGGGCTCATTATCCCAAATGACCATGTTCTCTGCAGGGGGGTGGGAGACGTGATGCACGGCAGGCTGCGGTGCTTTTTTTCCATGCTTCAGAAGTATGGGGGCGATGATTTTTGCCATCTCCGCCGCCCCTGCCGCATTCGGGTGGATCTTATCTGGGAAGAGGTCTGCACGATTCAAAAAGGGGTTGTGCAGGTCGATGACGGGTGTACGTGTGAGGCGGGCAATTTTTTTGATCTGAGGCAGAACCTCATCTTCGATAAAGGCTCCGTTGATACTGTGCCCGAACCGGATGAAGGAGGGAACAGGGTTCATCAGCCACACCGTTGGCTTGCTGGGCAGATTTTTGAACTCACGGATCAAGAGCCGCGCCGCACCACCGTAGTCATGGTCAAAGTTCTGCCTTTGTTTGTATTCTCCGCGCTTACTGTCATTGGTGCCGAGCTTGATGAGGACGACGTCTGGCTGGTAGGCGAGGGCGTCCTTATATTGCTTGGTATTAATCCATGCAGAGGGGGACTTCGAAATCATCGTGCGTCCGCTGACCCCGAAGTTCTTCACCTCAAAGCCGTCTCCAAGGAGTTTCTGTAGCTGGGCGGGATAGCTGGCGTTGTCGCGATCCGCGATGCCTGAGCCGAAGGTGATGCTGTCACCAACGCAGGCGACCTTGATTTTTGCGGCAGCTGCTTGGGCGTGGCTGGTAGAGGTAAGGCCAATACTCAGCAGGCTGGCAAGTGACAGGAGAATGAGAGAGGCAGATGGACGTAGTGACATGAAGAATATACTTCGATGCTGAAGCTACTATTTCAATGAATTTTCCAGATATTTGAGCTGGCTGCTTGGCAGGCTATTTCTGCTTTCCGCTTTCTTTATGAGGAGCCGTCTTGTATTTAAAAGAGGTATTAAAAAGAGAACACATCGAAAAAGACAAGCCATCGCGAACATCACGTATGGAAGGTGAAAGTATGGGAGTTAAAAGCAACATCAACGGACATGCGCTAAAGCATTTAACCACTCCCAAGTGGGCGAAAAATCGCCACGTGCAGACGATCCTGCCAACCATACTGCAAGGCCCAAGCATGCCGCTGAGACGCGAGCGTATAGAGCTTGCCGATGGCGACTTCATTGACCTCGATTGGCTTAATGCCGAGGATCAGCCAAAGCGCATTGTGGTGGTTTTTCATGGCCTCGAAGGGAGCTCGAAATCCCCCTATGTGAGGCGCTTGATGAAAAGGTGTAGCGATCATGGTGTCAGTAGCGTGGTGCATCATCACCGTAGCTGCTCAGGTGAAAATAATCGTCTGGCCCGGAGCTACCACAGTGGCGAAACCGGTGATATGCAGAAGACACTACTGCACATCCGAGGTCTCTATCCAGCTGCTCATATTGATGCTGTCGGCTACAGCCTTGGAGGTAATGCTCTGGCTAAATATCTGGGGGAGCAACAAGAAGCGTCACTGGTGGACCGTGCTGTGATTGTCTCCGCTCCATTACAACTCTCTGCTTGCGCCAAACGTCTGGAAGGGGGTTTCTCCACCATTTATCAACGTCGGCTCATCAAGCAGCTGCATCGCAAAACAGCGGAGAAGCTGGGCAATCCAAAACTCAGAGACTCGATGCCCCTCGATGCAGATAAGGTTAGGCATTTGAAAACCTTTTATGACTTCGACGACCAGGTCACCGCCCCCTTGCATGGGTTTGATGATGTGCATGATTATTACCAGAAGTGCAGTGGCATGCAGTTTCTCTCATCAGTCATGATACCAACGCTCATTATGCATGCTGCTGATGACCCATTCATGACTGATGCCGTCATTCCTATGCCCGAAGAACTATCAGAGCAGGTGAGCTATGAGCTCTACGCTCATGGTGGCCACGTCGGCTTTATCTCAGGCGGCAGCCCACTACGCCCGAGGTTTTTTCTAGAAGAAAGAATCGCAAGTTACCTCGAGTTTTGAATTGGCGCTCAGAGGGTTTCCCGCTCGAACTCTCAACTCGAACCGCAGCCACCGGTGGCTCACTCAGCGAGCTTACCATCGGGCCTGATGCCACTGCTGACCTCGTCGTCGAGTTGCTTTAAGCGTGCCTGGAGGCGTGCGACGACTTCCGGGTTTGCCTTGGCGACATTCTTGCTTTCCCCGATGTCCTCGGCGAGGTTGTAGAGTCTGGCTTGTTTGCCGGTAGCGTGCAGCTTCCAGTCCCCCTGGCGGATGCACTCGACCTTTGAGCGGTAATAGAGGAACTCATCACGTGGGGAGGGTGACTTCGCGTGCAGGAAGTCAGCGATGTTGATGCCATCGATGGGCCCCTTGGTCTTGAGCTCGACCCCGGCAATGCTGGCGATGGTAGGTAGCAGGTCAATGGTGGAGGCGATGTCCTTGGACTTGCTGTTGGCGGGGATGCGCCCCGGGGCCCAGGTGACACAGGGCACACGCATGCCGCCCTCGAAGGTGCTACCTTTGCCGCTGCGCAGCGGCCCGGCCTTGCCTGCGTGATGTTTGAATTTCAGCCAGGGACCGTTGTCGGAGGTGAAGATCACATAGGTGTTTTGATCAAGGCCTTCCTTGCGTAGGGTATCGAGAATACGGCCCACCTCGGCGTCGATGTGCTCGATAACAGAGATGTAGGCGCGCTTGGGATTGGGGTCGTAGAGCTCATCGGGAAGGTAGAGCGGAACGTGCGGCATGCTGTGGGCAAGGTAGAGGAAGAAGGGTTTGCTTTTGTTTGCGTTGATGAAGTCAATCGCCTTATCTGTATAGCGGCGAGTGATGCTGCGCTGGTCCACGGGGTGCTCGATGATTTTCTCGTTCTCGATCAGCGGGGTTTGCCAGATGCCGCTCTCATCCTTCCTGCTCCAGTAATCGTCCCACCTGCCGTAGCGGGGGCGTTTGGCAGTTACGGGGTGGCTCATGTCATTGGAGTAGGGAATGCCGAAGTATGAATCAAAGCCCTGGGCTGTGGGCAGGAATTCAGGATGGTGACCGAGGTGCCACTTGCCAACACAAGCCGTGGCATAGCCTGCGGACTTGAGTGCGTCCGCAATAGTGGTCTCACCGGGGTGCAGGCCGATGTCGGAGCCTGGAAAGAGCACGGCCTTGCTGAGCACGCGCCTCGGGTAACAGCCGGTCATCAGAGCTGCGCGCGAGGCGGAGCAGACAGGGTTGGCGGAGTAGAAGGAGGTGAGCATGCGGCCCTCGCTGGCCATGCGGTCGATGTGCGGGGTCTTGATCTCCTTGGAGCCGAAGCAGCTGAGATCCTGGTAGCCCTGGTCATCGGTGAAGATGATAATAAAATTAGGGGCCTTGGAGCCGTCCGCTGTGGCCGGAGCTGCCGCCGAAGAATGGTGAATTAAGAGGAGTGAAAAGTGAATGAGGAGCAGAGGGAGATACTTCATGATGTGAACGTGTATTAGTCTTGTATGATTATGATGAGCTTAATAGCCATAATAATCTATAGGGTGTTTCTTGGGATGTCCATGGCCTGAACCGTCAATTCGTTATCATTTATCGTCCCTGAGGAAGGCGCATGAGTGAGACCAGACTCACTTGAGCTCCTTGATGCGGATGTTGCGGTATTCAATGTAGCTCGGTGCTTTTTGGTGGGCGTCTTGCAGGCCGATATAACCCTCGAGCGGGCGTGCGAGCAAGGACTTGTGCGTATCTGTGGATTGCACACAGGTGACGCCATCGGCGATGACCGTGTAGCGCTTGCCAACGCAGTGGATCTCATAGCTGTGCCAGACGTCAGCGCGTTCATCGGGTCTCGGGTTGACTGCTGCCAGGCCGTAGAGTGAGCCGGTGCAGTGGCTGTTATCGCGGGGTGCGTTGGAGATCTGTACCTCCACTCCTGTAGCCCATGGGGCGTCACCTTTTTTGGCTCTCAGAAAAACTCCGGAGTTGCCGTTCGGAGCGACCTTCCATTCCAGTTTCAAGATGAAGTTCTTGAACGTTTTTTGATCGTAGTAAATCCAGTTGTGGTTGCCTGCAGAGGCATCGTTTCTGAGAATGCCACCGGGCTGAATCGACCAGCCGGACTTGGTGCCGTGAATGGTCCAGCCGTTGAGGGTCTTGCCATCGAAGAGGGGGCTGAAACCGGTCTCGTCTGCTGCGATGTTGGTGGTCTGATCATCAGCGAAGCTGTCGAAGGCGGTGAGTAGCCAGATGCCGAGGCATGCTGATGTGAAGTTCGTTGTAAAAGTCATGGGTCCGTTTTTAAGCGGTGAGTGATCATTCTAAAATAATACGTCGCTGGCGGAAGCATTCTTTGGGTTTTTTAACTCTGGGTATCGAGCCGCCATGGCAGAACAGCTGAACTGATGCCTAACAAATTCTCCCCTTGTAGGGAAAGGTGAGTCATTTCTCTGCCTGACCCCTTTTTCTTTTTTTGACCCCTTTTTATTAATAGAAAAAGTCGCCCCGTGTGGGGGGGCGACTTAGGCATTGATCAGTGGTATGTGTGGACACTTGTCAGTGGTATGTGTGGACACTTGCCAGTGTCATGTGTGTCACTGTACCCAGAAATACCTTACATAAAAAATGGAAACTGGGCATCCCCCTTTTGGGGGGGGCTGAGCTTTTTGTTGTTAAGCTACCAGAAGGAAGAGTTAGTCGAGCTCAATGGGGTATTCACTGGGGGTGGGAAGTTGAAGTTAGCTGTGGGGTGACTCTGGCATTTTGCTATTGGGTAATGGGGATTTGGCGTTTAGAAAAGGGGCATGCCCACTTTTATTGAAAC
>Ga0206126_10001087_pt1 | contig 34002 bp, 22 predicted proteins | sample Helgoland_Spring_5_FD_148621 | JGI IMG/M metagenome (GOLD analysis project Ga0206126, IMG submission 148621) | Pelagic subsurface seawater microbial communities from Kabeltonne, Helgoland, North Sea - Helgoland_Spring_Bloom_20160412_1 | ecosystem: Environmental > Aquatic > Marine > Epipelagic ...
AAGACGCATTGTTATCTACTTTAGATCAAGGTATAGAATATTTTGAATCAACAGAACAGTATGAAAGATGCGCAAAACTACTAAAAATAAAAACCTTTAAAAAAGATATTGAAAAAGGCTTGGATATTTAAAATCCATTTCGTAACTTAGAAATACGGGTTTTGGGAAAAAGAGGATTGGGAATAAAAGGGTATAAAAATAGAAAAAAGGGGGTAAAATTGATCCCGTTATTAATAAATAAAAATTATGAGAAATAAAAACTTAGCACATCAGAAATTAGAAAAATTAGATTCATCTATGATCAACTTACAAAGAATGGTGAAGATGGGGGAATCTAAAGGTGAATTTATTCAAGCTATTGAAAATGCAAAACAAACAATAGCAGAATTACAAGATCTTGTTGAACAACAACAAAATTAATAAATTAAATATAATAAAAGTTATGACATTATCCGCAGAGAAAATCCAATCTAATTGGGTTGAGTTTAACACCAACATTGAAACATATATTACTGGAGATCGTAAACATAAATTACTAGATTTCTATAAAAAATATGAAGACCGTATTATTATGATGCCAGCGGCACATAAGAAGGAATACCATTCGGCATTTCCAGGTGGATATGTAGACCATGTTAATCGAGTAGTTAAAGCAGCATTATCAATGTCTGCTGTGTGGGAAGGTTTTGGTTGTGATATGACTACATTTACCCAGGAAGAGTTGGTATTTTCAGCGATTAACCATGATCTAGGTAAAATGGGATCTGATACTGAAGAAGCATATGTACCTCAGACAGATACTTGGAGACGTGATAAATTAGGTGAAGATTATATGTTTAATAAGGCATTACCTTTCTCATCAGTTCCAGACCGTGGATTATTTTTACTCCAACAACATGATATTAAGTATACTTTTAATGAAATGTTAGCTATTCAGACACATGATGGGTTATACGACTCAGCAAATGAAAAATATTTAAAAGCATTCATGCCAGAACAAAAACCACGTACTTCACTTCCATTTATTTTACATCAAGCTGATATGATGGCTGCGCGTATTGAATTTGAGATTGAATGGCTCCCAAAGTTCTCTAAAAATAGCGTGGCTACGCCAAAGAAGAATTATACATTGAGTAACAATAATAAGAGTACCAAAAATAAGGCATTAAATAGTGTATCAAGTTCAGGGCTTAAAAATATGTTAGATAGTTTATGATATTACAAATAGTTTCAATAATACTAGGTTTATTAGTCGTAGTCTTCGGATTTACGACTTTTAATCTTTTGCGTAAACAAGAAAAATTAGAAGATATTATAACAAATCAAAGTGAATATATTAGTGAATTTGATAAACAAATAGGATATGCAGATGATCGCCTCCAAAAAATAGACCAAAAAGGTATATTTGCTGGGGATGATGAAATTGGTTGGTTTTTTTCCCAAATAAAGGTTATACAAGAAAGTATATCCAAATTTAAAACTGACTATAATGATGGAACCAATTAAAAGAAAAAGAAAAAAGAAAAGCAAAAATTATTTTACACAAGATACTGAAAATGCCATTGTAAGATACAATAATGAACCAGATCCTGAAATTCGAAGTAAAATATATGAATCAGAGATCCATTATGCCTTTTTTAAACTAACTCAGAATATTATTCACACATTTAAATTCTACCATACTGAGGTTGAGAATTTAGAACATTTACAACATGAAATAATTACTTTTTGTTTATCTAAATTTCATTTATTTGACCCAACCCGAGGGGCCAAAGCCTATTCTTATTTTGGTACTATTGTAAAACGTTGGTTAATTTTATATAATACCAAAAATTATTCAAAAAAGATTAAAAAAGTTGATGTTGATATTTTAACTAAAGATACTTCTACCCATACTTACAGTATGAGTGATGATCCCCAAAATAGTGAATTAAGTAAATATATTGATTTATTTATAGACCATGTTACTGAAAATATATATGAATTATTCCCAAAGAAAAATGATGCCCAAATAGCAGATGCTATACTTGAATTATTTAGAAATAGAGAAAATATTGAAATATTTAATAAAAAAGCATTATACATATATATTCGTGAAATAGTAGATGTAAAAACACCAAAAATTACTAAAATAGCTGATAAGCTTCATGATATATTTAAAACAAAATATATTTTCTTTTTAGAAAATGGTCATGCTAAATTCTAATTCTAGCTTATATCCATATTTATAATAAAATAAAATTATGGCTTTAGATAAAATAGTATTTGGTGAAAAGAAATTCTCCGATATCCTTAGTGAGATCTATGATAACCAAAATAAAAAATCAAAACAAATTTCAGGTTTAATTTCTGAATTAAAACCCTTAATAAATGATATAGGAGATGCAACTTTAATTGTACCTCTCATTAAAGAATATTTAGATATTGGCGTTCGTAACGATGAACAATTAATCAAAATGTCAACTATAATACAACGCGCGCTTAATAATAGTACATCGGATGATGCACTTGGTATAACGGAAGAAGAAAAACAACAGTTAATGAAAGAGTTAGAAACTCTCAATACTAACTACGAGGAAAATAAAAATGGCGGTAAGTAAAACTGGAATTGCCCAATTATTTAATATTGGAGGTGGAAACTCCCAAAACGCAGTTCCTTCTTTTGAAGGTTCTGAGGATATTATTATTGCTCGTGTAGTTGATATTAGCTTAAATTCAAATTCAGAGTTATTTGAGTCAACTGGGGGGTGGTCAGGGATTGGAACCATTAACTTTAATAAAATTAGAACATCAACTTCCCCTACTATTAAACAAAATACACTAAGTTTAGCTACTCCATTATTTCCTAATATAAAAAACTACCCATTAGTTAATGAAATTGTGGTTATATTAAAAGGGCCCAACAATGTATCCCCTGATATTTTACCAACAAACAAATATTTTTATGTTACTGCAGCATCCTTATGGAATAGCCAACATACAAATGCCTACCCTGATGGGATAACCTCAGATAATAACATCTCCCCTTCATTAAATAAACCCTATAACTCTATAGAAAGGGGAAATGTCGCTAGAAATACAACTAAAGAACAATCTATCGATTTAAATGGTAATAGTGGTGGAAAATTTGAAGAAAAAGGAGATATCCAACCTATTTTACCATTTGCTGGGGATAATATTTTTGAAGGTAGATTTGGTAATAGCATCCGATTAGGTAGTACATCAAAATCCGGGGGAGATATACAAAATAATTGGTCTAAAGGTAACAATACAGAAAATGGAGACCCTATTACTATATTAAAAAATGGTCAACCTGAAAATAACTCCCCAGGTTATTTACCTATTGTAGAAAATATTAATACTGACCCCTCATCATTATATTTAACATCTACACAAAACATACCAATAGATATTTCAGTATCTAATAAAAAAGAGGGACAAGGTGCAACAATACCTTATTCTAACATAATTACCCCAGTCCCAAAATCACCCAAATCTTATAATGATTCTCAAGTAATTTTAAATTCTGGGAGGTTACTATTTAATACTCATACAGATAGTATATTATTTTCTTCACAAAAGTCTATTGTATTAACTTCAATTGAGGACTTAGGAATACAATCTCAAACAAAAAATGTTAATATTGTATCTAATAAAGGTATAGTATCTTTAGGTCAACAAAATGCAACCCAAGCTGTAGTTTTGGGTGACCTATTTATAGAAGATTTTGTAGCAGTATTAAATAATTTAATAAACCTATGTACCGCACTAGGTAATGAACCTTCAATTTCAGCTGCTAGTTCTTTAGCTAATATTTTAAGTCAACCCGGGGGTTCTCTGGATAGTATATTAAATAGAGCAAAAGCAGGAGTCCATAAATCTAATAAAGTAAAAACTAGTTAATATGGATGAAAAAACACTATTAGAATTAGGTAAAGTATTCCTCCAAACTCCAGAAGGAAAAAAGATAATTGCTATAGCAGAAGATGTAACAGATGCTGTGGAAGATTTTCAAATGACTAAAGCTCTTATTGAAAGATATAAACCTGTAATTACTACATTTTCAGTTAGGGGGAGGATATATGATGAAGTAAAAAATGAACCCCTCCAAGGAGTAGAAGTAAAACCCCAACTTGCTCTATACCCTATGAAACTAGTAACTAAAACTAGAAAAGTTAAAATTGATGATCCTAATGGTGAGGTAAATAGATTAACAGGTAAAATAAAAAAAATAAAAATAGAGGAAGAATATAAAAAATACGTATTTGATCCCAAAGGGAATAAAGATATTAAAACTGATGAAAATGGGGAATATGAACTTATATTTGGAACTGTAAGTATTACAGGTTTACCTCTATTGGCAATATTAAAACCTTTTACATTATATAAACTAGAAGGATTTGCACCCGCTAAACAATCTTTAGTAACATTGGCTGGTGAAGTACCTCAAGTTTTACCTATAGTTCCAATGTTAAACATAAAGGAATTTTCTAAGAGAAAAAAAGAACAAGTAGAAGATGAAATATATAAAGCAGGGATAAAAGCAAATAAAATTCTCTTAGATATAGCTGAATTAGCTCTATTAACTATTAAATCTCAAATATTAAAATTTACGGCAACAGCACAAAATAAATTACTTCCTCTAGCTATACAATTAATGGTAATATTTGGGATTACAACTTTAGAAAAACAAAATCAAGAAGAAGCTGTATGTCCTAATAATGAAGCATTAAGGGCCTTAATTAAAAAAAGAAATTCTATAGTTAAACAAATAAACCAAATGTGGACTGTAATAGCAGCTAATACCGCAATTGCTGGAGTATTATTTTATTTATCACTTCAATTACCTCAAATAAAACTTTCTATTAATTCATTACCCTTTCCCGTATCTGTTCCCCCAGGTACAGGTGTACCTTACTCTTTAATTAGTAGGTTAGAAAAACTTCAACAATTATTAGATTCTTTTACAAATATATCTAAAGAGTTAAAAAAAGCTATAATTATGTCTTTAGTATTTTTAGTAATATCTTTAATATTAATATTAGCATATTTAAGAAAAGTAGATGAATTAATAGAGGGATGTGCAAGTGATATACCTATGGATCAAATTAACGCTGAACTTTTAGCAATTAGAGAAAATTCAGAACAACAAGGTAACCCACTACTAGCTAATGTAAATGGGTTTAAATTATCAGTTATAAAAGAAGAAAAATTTAAAGTAGGTGACCAATATAGAAGAAGGGCCATTGCTAAAAATTCCCAAGGGATTACAATATTACAAGGGGAACCTTCATTTAGTGCCGAAGATCAAATATTATTAGACGAATTAGCGTTCTATATAGTACAAAACAATTTAAAAGCAGATTAATTTAATATTTATAATAAAGTAACAAACTAATGAAACTAAGTCAATTAAAAATAATCGTAAAGGAAGCCGTAAAAGAAGCAATCCAAGAAGAAATGAAAGATATTCTTATGGAGGCTGTACGTTCACCTAAACAAACAGTTTATGAACATAACGTAGGTACTCCTACAACAGATGTAGCAACTCCAACTCCAATGTCAACTGATAATAGAATGGCTATGAGAGAAAACATACAAAATGTTTTAAGTGGGATGATGCCTGGGGTAGATGGGACAATACAAGCGAATACAAACAGTATGCCTTTACAAGTAGGAAGTGTAGATACCACTTCGCCTAATGGTCAATTACCACAAGGAAATGTATCAATGGATCAAATAATGGGATTAATGAAAGGTAAAGCATAATATGGCATTTAGAGCACCAAATCAATTTGTTAATGATTTAAGACCAAGAGTTGGTATAGGGGTAAACATCCCTTTCAATGAAGGTGGTGTGTTCACTCCTAATTATGAAACTGCTCAAGCAATAAAAAATAATTTAATTAACTACTTTTTAACAAACCCTGGAGAAAGACCAGGTAACCCAACATTTGGTGGTGGTTTACGAAGATTTATATTTTCTCAAATAAGTGATAATAATTTAGAATTCTTAAAAGAAGATATAGAAAGAAAAGTTAAAGTAGAATTCCCACTTGTAAATATTCAAGAATTAAATGTTCTATCCAACCCAGATAATAATGAAGTAACAGTACAAATATATTATAATGTTATAAATACTGCTATTGAAGATACTTTAAATTTAAATTTTAACTAATGGCTGTAAGAAAAGATATAAAATACATAAATAAAGAATTTACAGAACTAAGAAATCAGTTAATAAACTACTCAGAAACTTATTTCCCAACTACCTATACTGATTTTTCTAACACTTCCCCTGGGATGATGTTTATAGAACAAGCAGCATATGTAGGTGATGTATTATCCTTTTATTTAGATAACCAAATACAAGAAAATTTCTTACAATATTCTAGACAACAAAGTAATATATTTGATATGGCTTATATGTATGGTTATAAACCTAAAGTAACAGGTTTATCAACTACTATTGTAGATATATATCAACAACTCCCGGCTAAATTGGTTAATAATGAATATGTTCCTGATTATGATTATGCTTTATATGTAAATTCAAATACCTCTTTACAAACAACAACAGCAAATTCTGTTACCTTTACACTAGATAACCCTATAGATTTTACAGTTTCTAATTCATTAGACCCTACAGAAGTTTCAGTTGCTCAATTATCAGGTGGTAACCCTGAGTTCTTTCTATTAAAAAAATCAAGAAAAGCATTTTCAGGGGAAATAGTTCAGACAACATTTTCAGTAGGAGCCCCACAAGATTTTCTTACCTTAGAATTAAATGCATCCAATATCGCGGGTATAGTTGATATAATAGATTCAGATGGGAACAAATATTATGAAGTAGATTATTTGGGTCAAGAATTAGTATTTGATGGTATAAAAAATATAAACACTAATGACCCTAATACTTATTTAGATGAGGATACACCTTACTTACTACAAACAAAATCAGTAGAAAATCGTTTTGCAACTAGATTTTTAAGCAATACAATATTACAAATTCAATTTGGGGTTGGTAATCCAAATTCAACTACCGAAGAAATTATACCTAATTCTATGAATGTAGGTTTAGGTTTACCTTTTGAACAAAATAAACTAACAACAGCCTATAGTCCAACTAATTTTATTTTTACAAATACTTATGGCGTTGCCCCTTCTAACACAACTTTAACAGTAAGATACTATACAGGTGGTGGGGTTCAATCAAACGTATTATCTAATACTATTACAAACCTTAACACTTCAAATACTAATTTTATAAAAGGGGGATTAGATAGTACTTTAGGTCAATATATATTTAATTCCTTAGCATCAAATAATCCAACAGCTGCCTCCGGTGGTCAAGATGGAGATACAATAGAAGAAATCAGACAAAATAGTATTTCTAATTTTTCAACACAATTAAGAAACGTAACAGCTGATGATTATTTAGTGAGAGCTTTGAGTATGCCGTCTCGATATGGTAGAATATCAAAAGCTTGGACACAAAAACCAAATGCTGATGAAGCTAATACTACATTAGATTTATATATTTTAACTCAAAATAACCAAAACCAATTAACAACAGCTTCTGATTCTTTAAAACAAAACCTTAGAACTTATATAAATGAATATAAAATGATAGGGGATACAATTAGTATTAAAGATGCTTTTGTTATTAATTTTGGTATAAATTTTGAAATTATAACCTACCCTAATTTTAATAGTAATGAAGTACTTGAAAGATGTTTCTTAGCATTACAATCATACTTTATCACAGATAAATGGCAAATAAATCAACCAATAATAATTCCGGATTTATATGTAATGTTAGATGCATTAGAAGGAGTACAAACAGTTAAATCAATTGTGGCATATAATATAGCAGGAACATCCTCTGGATATTCAGAATGGGCTTATGATATGGCAGGAGCTAACCAAAATGGAACAATATTCCCTTCTTTAGATCCAAGTATTTTTGAATTAAAATACCCAAATACAGATATTAAAGGAAAAGTAGTAAACTTATAATTATGGCAATATATAAATTATTCCCCTCACAAGATGCCTCAATATACAGTGCTTACCCAGCAATGAATACTGGGTTAGATCCTATATTAGATGTATTTAATAAATTACCTTCAACATCCCCTTCACCACAAGTTGCTAGATCAATTATTAAATTTGATCAATCTGAAATTGTAGAAGTAATTGATAATATAGCTAAAGTAACAGGATCTTCTTGGAGCGAATGGTCAGGTAGTTTAAAAGCATATGTTGCAAAGGCAACAAATATAATACTTAATTCAAATCTAGAAGTATATCCTGTATCTGGTTCTTGGAATAATGGGTCAGGTCAATATTTAGATAACCAAATAAATGGAACAGGTGTAAGCTGGGTATACCAAGCATACTCAGGTTCAAGACCATGGGTCCAAGCAGGATTTCCCCCATTAGTAACAGGTTCATATTCAGGAAGTAACAATGCTGGAGGTGGTAACTGGTATACAGGTTCAGGAGGTTATGATAATATAGATTCAATAATACAAACACAAAATTTTAATTTAAGAAGCACAAAGGATTTAAATGTTAATGTTACAGATACTTTAAAAGTATGGTATTCCTCTTCCCAAGATTTAAACCCGGGTCAAATAGAAATATCAAATGAAGGATTTTTACTTAAATGGGAAAATGATCAAGAATTCATTGATCAGAGTGCAGTAACCCCACAAATAAGTTTTTATTCTGTAGATACAAATACAATATACCCCCCGTGTTTAGAAATTAAATGGAGAGATTTCTCATATTCTACTAGTAGTGGTGATTTTAAATTTGGTAGAACATTAACAGGATCATACCCAACAAATGAACTAACCAGTTCTATTTCATGCTCATTTACACAATCATTACCTTCACCAGATTCAAATACTGGAACTGGAACAGGAGCTACATTTGGGGCTACTTTTAATAGTTCTTCAATGTTAAATATATTTGTAAAAGAACTAGGAATAGGATATAAAGAAGGAGATGTATTATCTTGGGATGCTATTACATTAAATGTTCTCCCCGCAATTGATGGAGCAACTAGTCCAGCATCAGTAACATTATCAACATTTGATATTAAACAATTACCTATATTAGAAACCCCAGATTTAGCTATTGCTTTAGATAGTAACCAAGGGGTATATTATAGTGAAAGTATAAATGATTTTAGAATTAATGCTAGACCATTATTTCCTCCAAGGACTTTTACTACAGAATCTAATTATACAGTAAATTATGCTTTACCTTCTTCATCATATTATGCTATAAAAGATTTAGATACAAATGAATATGTGGTAGATTTTGATAAAGAATTTACACAAATAAGTTGTGATTCAACATCAAGTTATTTTACAGTTTATATGAATGGGTTGGAACCCGAAAGATATTATAATATATTAATACAAACTGAGGTAGATGGGCAAACTATAGTAATGGATGAAAACTATTATTTTAAAGTAGTTAATGGTTAAAAAACATTATGAAAGAAAATACAAAAAAAATAGATTTAGTTAAAAAAGTATATTCTAAAACAGAATATCCTAAAATTATAAATACTAAATTCCAACAATTGGGGGTTGTTTCTGTAAATGAACAAATAGAAGCAACAACTACTGTTCAACAGTTTTTTGAATATTATAATGAGTTATTTTATGATATTCCTTCGTATGGAGATTCTAATTCACATGAATACTTAGTCAAAACCAGTGGTGAATATATAAATTTTGACCAAGAAAATGAAATAATAGTAGCATTAAGAGCTGAAATCACACAGTTAAGAAAAGATTTACTACAAGCAGAAATAGAAAAGGCAGAGGCATTAACTGGGGAAAAGATAAATATAGATATAGATAATTTAGATGAAGAAAATATTAGAGGGCAAGAACAATATGCTGAACTTATAAATTCAATTCCATCTACTCCAACAGAGGAAAATACTACAAATACAACTACTTTCTAAAATATGGAAGAAAACAAAATCATAATAAACCAGGTTGATCCTACAACATTTGAATTTCAACAATACGCTGAACAAGATAATATCTTAATATCTTCTTCTAGGTTAGATACTGCATTTTCCTCTTCTACAGATTATATAGAATATTATGCTTATGATGAGAGTAAAAACTTAATTTACCCTCCGTCTTCAACTAAAGCAGTATCCCTAACTAATTATAGTGTAATAAATGGTGATACAGAATTATACCCATCAGAAAATCTCGAAGATTTAGGATACGATGAAGGTTCTTTTTATGCTACTTACAATTTCTACAGAAAGATTCTATCATCAGATATTAAAAATAATTATTACATTAGTGAAATAAGTTCAGATAGAACTGAATTAAGGTTAAATAGTAATTCTATCCCCAATGAATCAATCATTAGTTCAAGTACAGAATTTATAGAATTTCGTGAACTTCAAGATTATTTTGTAGATTTTTTACTTAATTTTGGGAATGATCAACAAGTTATTGCTAATAATCTAAGATTAGATACTACAACTGCTGTAGAACCATCATTATTAGTTAAATTATATGAACCTTTACCTTCACAATTTAGTCTAAAATCAACATTATGGGTAGTAAGGGAAGTATCTGCTCCCCAAGCATATAATGTTACATTCCCTCCTCTTGATTTTATTCCGGATGATATACAATTTATAAAAGGTCCTAACTATAGTATAAAGGCTACCCAAGAAATAGGAGAATCAAGCCAAACTTTTACATATAATACTTTAGTAAATACTAATTTAACTAGCTCAGCTAACCAACTTCAAAATATACTTAATAGAAAAGAAATTAATATTAGTATTGATTATACCGATTATAATAATTTTATTCATTTTTCTTCTGCATATACTAGATTAGAAAATTTTTATTATAAAGTAGGGTTAATCCAATCTTCGAGTAATGCTATAGATAATTTACCTTTAAATAGTGGTACCTATAGTGCTAGTAAAGCTGAAATTAGTAATAATATTTCAAGAATCATTTCTAATTTAGATGGTTGGGAATATTTTATGTATTTTAATAGTGGGTCAGAAAAATCATACCCAAAACAAAATACGGAACCTCCTTACATTTTATTCCCTTCGGATAGTACTGAAGCTTTAACTTGGGTAGGTAGCACAGATGATTCAAGCCCTTATTACGGGGGTCAAGCAGTACTTGCATCTGAATACGATGCTGAAAATCCTAATTATTTATATAATGCAATTCCAGAATATCTTAAAGAAGATCCTGAAAATGCAAAATATGAATTATTTGTTGATATGGTGGCTCAACAGTATGATAACACATGGTTATATACTAAGAATTTAACCACTAGATTTGACGCAGATAACCGTTTAGACTTTGGTATTTCTAAGGATTTAGTAGCAGATGCTATTAGAGATTTTGGTATTAAATTATATTCAAATAATTTTAATTCTAATGATTTATATACTGCATTTTTAGGAATTACCCCATCGGGAAGTACATTCCCTTTCCCATATATGACGGGATCAATTGGTGGTCAAGTTAATACACCTTCTGGGTATGAATACGTGGATACTGAAATATCTGCTTCAAATGATATAGTACCATTAGACAATGTAAATAAGTCATTATATAAACGAATCTACCATAATTTACCACATTTACTTAAAACTAAAGGTACAATAGCTGGTATAAGAGCACTAATTACAGCTTATGGAGTACCCTCAACTATATTAAGAATAAATGAATTTGGGGGAAAAGATAGAAATAATTATAAAGATTGGGATTACCAAGAAGATATATTTAATTATGCTTTAGATTTAGATGGAGAAAACTATGTACTTACTCAATTTGGATTAAACAACAAATTTGAAACATTAGAAACAGCTCCTAGATCATTACAATTCAGATTCAAAACCCCAGGGATACCTACCAGTTCTGTTAATTATAATGTATGGGTAGGTAATGCCAATAATTCATTTATAACCCTAGAATATACAGGATCAGGAATGGATAGTGGTTCATATTCAGGATCAGTACCTAGTCAAAATAATGCATTTGGTACTTTAAAATTTTATCCTGATGGAGTTGTAGGTAGTAATTTAACAGCTAGTATAGATTTACCATTTTTTGATGGTGGTTGGTGGTCAGTACAAGCAACTGTTGATTATAATACAAATAGTGGAGACCCAGAATTAGCTTATTTATACGCAGCTAATAGAATAGATAATAAAATAGGATTTTCAGGTTCAGATTCAACTAACTATAACTGGCAGTATTGGGCTACTAATGATTTATCATACTTTCCATCATCTTCAAATTTACAAATTAATGGGGAAATATATCCACCATTAACAGGTGCTTTACAAGAAATTAGATATTGGGATGTCCCCTTAAGTGAAAGTTTATTCTTTGATTATGTGATGAATCCTTATTCTACACAAGGTAATACGTTAAATTCGACACCTGATGATTTAGCCTTTAGAGCTGATTTAGGTACACAATTAATAACAGCTAGTAGAAAATCAATCCACCCTAAAATAACAGGATCTTGGGCTATAACACAATCTTTTTCAAACAATACTAGTGATATATTTATTTTTAAAGATAAATTTATTCAAAATAGAGAAGAAATATTCTTAAACCAAGTACCTGGAGGTATCAAAAATAGAATTACAGATAAAATAAAAATTGATCAAGAAGTATTACCAACAGGTTCAACATTATCCCCTTACAGATCAATTCAACAACAAATTTATCCTAGTGGTAGTGAACCAAATATAAATTATTTAGAAGTAGCATTTTCACCTACGGATCAAACAAACGATGATATTATAGCACAAATAGGGGCATTTAATATAGGAGATTATATAGGTGATCCAAGACAAAATCTACAATCATCTCCTTTATCTGGGTCTATAGATTCATACCCTCAATTAGATAGATTAAGGGATGAATACTTTACAAAATATATAAACAGTTATGATGTAAACGATTTTGTTAGGTTAATTAAATTCTTTGATAATTCATTATTTAAAATGATTAAAGATTTTACACCTGCTAGAACTAGTTTATCATCAGGTGTTGTAATAAAACAAAATCTTTTAGAGAGAAATAAACAAGCACCCCCTTCAATGTCATACACTACGCCTGAATATTCGGGTAGTGTAAAATCATTTGCTAGAAATTATCAAGTACCTAATTCAAATAAAAGGGTAATAGCTAATTCAAACCAACAAGCCCTAGCTTCAAGTTCAGCCCCACAATATTCAACAATTAGTGGTTCTTCTATAGAAGTATTTAGTGGTGGTACAGGAGGTGTATTTGAACCTTTTAATAATTTATATGCGGCCCCAATCTCTGAATCTAGAATTAATGTTTGTATAGAACCTTATTATTATTCTGAATCTATTGATTATTTAGAACCTAATGCTAATATAGGTGAATTTCTTTTAACAAATATAGACGCAACTAACCTAAAAAATACTATGAGTTTAAATATCCAAGATATTGGATTACAAAACCATAGTGCATTATTATCAGAAGTATCACAATCTGCAGGCACTCAATTAAATTATGTTACTGTTAAAAAGAATGAAAATCTTAACCAATATATAAAATGGAGAATTACAAAAGGTCTATTTTATGGGGGTTATGGAAATTCTCCTTACGAAGGTGCTCCTTATGGTGATTACACAAAACAATATCAATTTTATTTAGAAATAGAAGAAAATAATCTTGGAACAAATCAATATGTAGATTTAAGTAATGTAATAATTTGTTTTGATTTAGCAGGAAAACCTTATAGTGGGCTTACAGAAACAGAAGTATCAGAATCTTTATTATTTAGAAGATATCCTGGTTTTGTCCAATCCTGGAGTGAATCAATAGTCCCTGGTTTAGGGATAGCAATGCCTAATGAATTATATCCAAATAATTCAAATGGTTTATTACCTGTCAACTATGCTAGAATTGATCAAAGAGAATTTTATAATGGAGAATTTGGAAGTCCTATTAATGTAGGGATAAACGAAATATGTAAAGCATTTTTTGGTCAAGATAATATTCCACCTTATTTATTTAGAATACAGTGGTTTAATGAAATTACCTTCCCACAAGAAGATTTTATTAACCAATCAAACCTCCCTCAAGCAGGTAATGTTTGGTTCTGGGCTAATACAGTTAACATTAATGGAGAACTAACAACAACAATTCCAACAGTTAATATTACTCAAAATATTAACCCAAATAATCAATCTGGCCCCGCAGTAGATTTTACTATAGCAAATAGATCATCAGATGATGGTGTAGGACAAAATGCATCTTTTAGAGTTTATTCAAATCCTTTCATCCCGGGTAATAGATCAGTCTATATGCAACCATTAACTGATTCCCCAGGTAATAGTTTTCTTGCGGGTCAAACAATAACAATTCCCCAAGCAACTATGATAGCAGGGGGTGCTACTAATTGTACTCAAGATGTAATTATAACATTAATTCAATCTGATGTAGCAAACGGATGTAGTAATAAGGTTGAATATATAAAAATGTCCAACATTGATGTAAATGGGTTACCTATTAATCCTTTTATTCAAGATAGTGAATATGTAGATTTCAATTTAACAGGTGCTAGTGACTATTTAAATAATTTAATTGAAGGGTACCAAACATATTTTATATCAAATACTATACAACAAGATGACCAAGATCCAAATACAGAAAATGCAGTATTAATATTTGTTAATGAATTACCATCTTCTGATGCTGTTAATTCGTTTGATACTAGTTTTTATGATTTAACATTTAGTGCAAGTGGTTATTTTAGTTATTATGCTACATCTTCAGGAGAGGATCCTAACGTAATACCTTCAACAGGAATTACAGAATCAGTACCACAAGGGTTTTTCCCACCGGTACCAACATTCCCTACAGAATCATTTTTTAGAGGGTGGGGGCAATCAACTTATTACCAAACAGGAGATGAAGGAGGTGTTTTTAGAGTAGGAAGTGTTGATGGTTTTAGTAGTGATGAATTAGGGAACTTTAATACAGGTTCATATGAATTAGATAATGATAATGAAGTCCCATATACAGCAAGTGTAGGACCATGGTTTATGAATGCCAAACCTACCACTATAATGGCTCTATCAGCTTCTTCAACTCTAGGATTTAATGGTCCAGGAAAATTACAATTCTACACAGGATCAATCACTGCATCATCAGTTCCTATAGGTCCTCGTTTTAATATTTTATTAGAACCAAACCCTATAGAGGGAAATTTAAATTTAAATTCAAATGCCCCACCACCACCACCAGGTATGTCGATAAGTTGCCCAAATCAATCCTTTGGAGCGAGTGGTAACGTACCTAGATCAATAGTAGTATCATGTGGTTCTCAACAACAACAATGGCAAGTTTATGTTACAGATTTTGATGGTACCCCTGGAGGAAATTGGATGAATGCTAATCTTGTTCAAGGTAATCCTGGGAACGGAACAGTTTCTGTAATACCAGATTCATCAACTTACCAAAGTGGTGCTACCTGGGATCAGAGATCATGTAGAGTATATGTAGAATCAATTAACTCAACTCTTAATTTTAGTCAATATTGTATATTTACTCAAGATTATTGGGATGATGGACAAGGAGGAGGAGGAAACCCTTTCCCACCTGATCAAGATTGATAATACATAAAAATTAAAAAAAATTAGGAGTATTAAAAACACTTTATTATATTATTTATAATAGTACTATATACCAAGTTTAAATTATGGCAATACCCACTCAACCTAATGCTCAAATAGCATATTATTTTAAAGAAACCACTAATCAAATATTAGTTTCTGGGTCAGATACTGTAGATAAAACTAATGCTTTAATTACTTCTAGTAAAAATCCTATAGCTGAATATGGTACTAATTATACTTCAAAAGTAGCAAATTATGGGTTTGATACTGTGTATGTAGTACAAAATGGGCCTGAGTTCTCTAGTTTAATTCCTGGACAAGAACTAAATAATTTTACATCTGTTTATGTTTCTAATCAAATTACTACATCACCTATAAATGTGGTAGGAAACATTAATGGTACAGGTGCATCTGTCACATTAGAATCATCTGCAGTTTCAGGACAAGCACAGGCTTATCAAATATTAAATATTACTGTAATTACAGGAGGTGATAATTGGGTAATTAATGAAACATTTACAATATCTCAAGCTACATTAGGACTTAATGGGTTTAATAATGTTACTGGAGATTTAATAGTAACTATAAACCAGGGCCAAGTAACTACATATGGCACCGAAATACCATTAAAAAAAGACCAAGAATTATGGGTAAGTAGAGGATATAAAGTTGGAGGAGGAGATTCAGATAGATATAAATATAACCCCCATTTACATAGAGCTTACAAAGCATATACAATAGTAGAAACAGGTTCAGGTTTTCCGGCAGTCCCATTCCAACCTGAAGGAAATAATATTAATGATGGTGCAGCAAATAATACTGGAGGGGAAATACCAAGTGTTTATTTAGAAAAACAACTTGCAATATTAGGAAATGAAGCTGCTTTATCTCCTAATATAATAATGGGGGAATTTGCAGTTACAAACCCTTCTAGAAGAATACATCCTTTTGTATTTACTAAGTATAGTCAATTAAGTAATCCTCCTATTTATGGAGCTGGTTTTAGAATATACAGAGAGGCAAATAATCAAAGCTTTGATAATACTTATCTATATTCAACTGGAACAGGTACCCCTAATATAAACAGAGTAAATACTGATACTACTAATTTTAATACAGCTACTAAAGTAAACATTAATGATTCAGATTCTACTTTGGCAGATGTGTTAGTTAACCTTTCTTCATCATATAATCAAGGAAAATCTGGAGGGCAAGTAAAATTAATAAATGAAACATTCACAAATCAAAATATAACATTTGATATAGATGGTATAGAATACATTAATAGTGCATATTTTGAATTAGCAATATCTAATCCAGACCCTAGCCCCCCGGGACTTACTGATTTTAATAATGGTCAAGCTATAGATATTGATTTATTAAATTTTACCCAATATATAGGTCAATTTAATCAAAGCCAAGGTAATTCTACAAACAACCAAGCTCAACTATTTTCATCAACCGTATTTAATGAAATAGCTTCATATTCTTATACAAGCAGTATTTTTCCAACAACTGATGGTAATGGTAATTCAGCAATTGGATCATCACAGTTTGGTTTATACACAGATTTAGACTATTATGTAGAATATAATGCAGAAGTAAATTCAGCTTATTCTCAAGATGTTACAATAGAATACACATCATCTTTTAATACCTCTTCTTACTTTACTATCCCTCCTGGATATAATGTAAATTTTAGAGCAGTACCAGGAACAGTAACTCAGAGTGGGTATGTACCTTCACCTCTTGAACCCCAGGAGATAAAAATTGATGGTACTTATAATGGAGATAGATTTGATATAGAAATTGAATCTACATCAACACCAGGAACCCCAGAAGTTCCACCAGATATATTATCAAAAAGATTTAGTTCAGTATATATATCATATTCTTCATCTTTATCTTCGAGTTTAGATGGTTTATATGTATTTAACCAATTACCCCAAACTGATCTCCAAGTAACAGCTTCTATGTTTCTTGCAGCTTGGACTGGAAGTGCAGAAGGTTTTAGGTATGGTGAGGTAGGATCTGAATATGATGATGTGGCTACATATAATGAAGGAGAAACTGGAGATGGCCCAACATGGCAAACAGCTTCAATCAGATTTTATACGGGTAGTTATCCTAATGGAGTACCACAAATAGGTGGAAATACTCCTTTTGATATTCCAGTATACGAAGAATCATTTTCTGATGAAAACATCCATATTGGTGGTTTAGCCATTACTGCAAGTTTTTCAATCCCCTCACAATCAATATCAATTAAAGATTGTTTATCATTAGCATTACAAGTATCATCAGGTTCAGCCCCTTCAGAATCCGTAGAAAATTCATTAGTAGTAAGGGATTATTATCTTGAATTTAATACCCCAGATATTGAAGAAGGAGATGGATTAGTTCCAACATTTATTGAAAATGCTTTTAGTGATACTGATGGTCTAAGTAACACCCCTGATTGTCAACCTACATTAAACAATGCTTTAGGAGAAAGAAGAAGTAATTATATCCAAGAAGTAGATTATACAACAGGAATATATGATCCTATTAATTTCCAACAAATACTATCAGGTTCAGCTCAAAAAGCATCAGTTCCTGAATCTAATTATACTACTAGAGCAATTACACAACCAAGATATTTAGGTAGTGAAACATCTGCTAACGAAATAAATTCAATAGAAGGATTAGTTGGTGGATTTGGAGCTTTACCTGTAATTGATTATAAAACAGCTTATTTTGCTTATTGTGATCAAGTATTAGATCCTTATCCTGTATTAAATAATAATGTACAATTTAATATAAAATATTTAATTAACGAAACCGGGGATGCTTTACAACCTAATTCTTCCCCTTATACTGCTTTTGATGTTAGACAAAGTTGGAATAATTTTGGAGGTTCAACAGTAGCAATAAATCAAGTATCTGGATCATCTCAATATGATTTATTAAATGGTCCTAATCAAATATCTAAAGTAGCAAAAGAACCAGTAGCTGTATTATGGTCCCAAACAGGAGCTAATGCTTATAAAAGTGTAGAAACAACAGGGTCTATACCACTAGCAGGAGCACCAGGAATTGTATCATCATATACAGCAGATTTCTTAAATTATAATATGTCTGCTGTAGGTAGGAATTTTAATTCTAATAATTTAAATGATAAAAATATAACTTTTAATATTTTAGATAAAGTTGGGGATACTGATAGTAGTGGTAACCCATTATATGTTTTTACAACTTCATCTAGATATGGTGTAGTAAATTTAGACCCACAGTATACCGAAGTAATAAATGCAGCATCTTCTTCGATTGTAAGTATCCTATCCCCAGCACCTAACCCTACATTAAATAATAATACAAATGTTACTTATGCTGATACTGGAGAAATATTTTTCAATAGAGATTATTTTGCTGAAAATGGTAGCAGTGCTAACCCCCCTGGATTTGATTATTTAACAGGAAACCAATTATCAGATGTTTATGGAGCAAAATTAAGAATAGAACTACCATCAACTGTCCCCCAAGAGGTTAAAACAGATTCCGGGGGTTGGAATGATAGTAGTGATTTTAATCGTACTAATGTTGGTAATATAAAAATATCTTTTGGAAAAAAATCTAGTAGTTCTAATAATTATATAAAACAAAAAATCCAATTATTAACCCCTCCGATTTTAAGATTATATTTTACAGGTAACCAAACAGTCGATGTAGATCTTGCTCAAGCCTTTGGATCAAATAAGGCAGGATTAAGAAATTCTAATAAAGAATTATATATTGAAATTAGTCCTCAAGCATTAAATAATGCAGTACAACAACAAGGTTTACAAGCTACTAATGCACTATATTGTTCTTTTATAATTGAGTTACAAGTAGATAGTAGTGTTATTTTAGAAGCAAGAAAAAGATATAAATGGAAATGTGATCAATATTATAACCCTGAAAATATAGATCCTAATAGGAATTATTTCAACCCTACATCACAACCAATAAATTTAGGAGCTGGGCCTACACCTTTTGCTGCATCTGCTGGTCCTTATGTTAATGCTTCTGTATTTAGTCAACAAGGAATTAGTAATGATGCGGATAATGCATTAAATCCTCCATATTGGGATTTTTGGATTGATGTATCGCAACAAACAGGACCTTTTACATTTAATGATGATCATGCACCCACTACTATTAACGCAGGAGAATTTAATTTAAATGCAGCAGTAGCATTCCCTAACCAGGATTTAAATGATGTTACCCAAATATTTGTAAGTCAATTTAATGGTAATGGTACAAGTATAGGAGATTTAATGGATACCATTAAAGATGTTAATGCCGATATTTTAGGAAACTACCATATCCAAGATTCTAACTCAGCAAATGTAATAACTTACGCTATAACAGGAGTTTCATTTAATCCAGGTGCAAATCCTTATTATACATTAGATGTAATATTTGATGCGGGTCCAGTAGATTTTTTAAATAATGGAACATCTTATAGTGTTAACATAGTAGAAACTCTTACTTATGATAAGATAGAATTAATATCAGAAAATGGAAATACCACCTATGATAAAGGATATTATCAAACATATCTCCCTTATACAGCATCAGAAAATCCAATTTTTCCAGGAGGATTTGAACCTATAGATACTAGTATTCCGGCATATAATATTCCTTGGTCATTAAAAGTAGATGATGAAATAAGATTTATAAATAGTGAATTAGAATCTTACAGAATTATAGAAGTTACACCCCCAGAAGCAAATACTCACCCTACATCAGGTTCATTAGTATTAAAATTGGATAGACAAATAGCTGCTTCCGTAGATAAAGATTTCTTTTTAATTAGAAGATATAGAGAATCATCTAATACTATATTAATAGCTAATAAATTCCCTTATGGTTCCCTAAAAACTGAACAAAGATTTGTAGAAGCTGATAATGTAACAACATTATTTGGAGGAGACCCTACTTCAGGAGGTGACACTTTCGCATCAGAATCTATATCAACTACATCTCAATCTGGGAGTTATGTAACAAGTATTAAACCATTATCCAAAAAAGATAATACACCAACAGGTTTGCTTTTTCCTGAATTTCCAACTAAAAAAATAGAAGTAGATTCAGATAAAATAATAGAACAACTAAGAGACAACAAACTTATAACTTAACATATTTATAACATATAACAATATTTATATAAAAACAATACAATGGGATATTTAAACAATTCAGTAATAACAGTTGATGCTATCTTAACGACAAAAGGTAGAGAATTGTTAGCAGCTAACGACGGTTCATTTAGAATCACACAATTTGCACTTTCAGATGATGAAATAGATTATACTTTATATAATCCAACACACCCTTCGGGTTCAGCATTTTATGGGGAAGCAATTGATGGAATGCCTTTATTAGAAGCATTTCCAGAAGATTCTCAAATAGTAAAATATAAATTAGCAACACTACCTAGAGGTACAGCTAAACTCCCAGTTCTAAACTTAGGATATGATGCAGTTACTTTACAACAAGGTGCTGTAATTGCAATTACACCTCAAACATTAAATTATTTAGGTAATGATCAAGTATTTGAAACATCAGGATATGCATGTACAATAGCAGATGTTAGATTATTAAATACTTTTGAAGCAACTGGTATTAATACAGCGGCAGCAACAAATGCTAATATTAATTCAACAACAACAATAGGAACTAATGTATCATCAACTGTAACAGGAACTCAAGTAACATTAAGAGCAACTACAGTAAACACATTATTTGGAAGTAATTCAACATTAGTAAGTACTTTAACAGTAACCGGTTTAGATAGTGGAGCTAGGATTACAGTTCCAATTACAATAACTAAATCAACAACATAATATATAAAACATGGGATTTAAAAGATTAGAAGCAGACGATTTTGTAGTAAGTGCACAGGCACAAACAGCAACATGCTGGACAAATAATGTTCCGACTTTAACACAATTTTATACACAATCAAATCAAGTTAATGGGGCATCCGGGGTTTATTACACAACGGTATTTAACGAAGATGCAACAGGGTCAAATTCACAAGCTCAATTTGAAATTGCTTATGCAAATAAAAGTGGTGGAGGAACAGCTGCTTATAACCAAATAGCAGCCCCCGATGTATCTCCTTCAATGACTATATATGGTCAATATAGAACATTAGTTTTAGAAGATGAAAATGCCGAATTTACATTTGGAGGCTATGACTGTGAAAATATATATGTTATAAGTGTTGAACGTCAAGCTTATAAACAATCTTTATTTCCTGGTTCTTTAAATTTAACTTTAAAATCAAATGCTAACCCTGTAGGATTAGTATTAACAGATGATTCTAAAATGGTAAATGTTCCAACATATTATGGTACAATGAGAGCTTACCAAGTAATTAGTGGATCAGATGGTTTAGCATACAACTCAGCCTCAGGAGGTAATGGGTATACTGGGGGTGGTTTCCCTAAAGGATCATATGGTTTATTCCTTCCAGATATTGGAACAATATTATTAAATGGTGATGCTTTAGATTTAGGTAATGAAAGAGGTTTAACTTTAGGAACCGTAACACAAACTAATACTCAAGGTGATAACCCATTAAAATTATTAGCTACAATACAGACAGGTTCAAATTTTTCCCTAAATTCAGAAGAAACAATTACTTCAGATTATGTATTTGTAAGAGCAAGAAATTCAGAATTTAATTATAGTGAAAACCCATCATATATTTCAGGATCTACAGGTGAAGTAATTTATAATTATTTTATTAATAACCCACAAACATATATGACAACAGTAGGGTTATATAATGATAGTAATGAATTATTAGCTGTTGCAAAATTATCAAAACCCTTAAATAAAGATTTCACCAAGGAAGCTCTTATTAGAGTTAAATTAGATTTTTAAAATGAATGGCTGCTTACAAAACTTTAAACTCACAGGATATAATAGTATCCCCTTTAGAAGTAGTTAAATCATTTTCATATTCAGGAAGTGGTTTAATAGAACCTAATGTCGGAATTGATAGATATTTAGGTGATAAATCTTCCACTAATGTAAGTACAGGATATATAACTCCTGTATCACAGTCAGCTATATATTTTTCAGCACAACAACTTTATTATTCAAATTATATTTCAAGTAGTAATGGAGACGTTCAAGTAGCAAATACCCAATCTATTACTCCTGATGGTGTTACAAATGGTTTAATACCTTCAAATGCATATTTTAATTTTGAACAAACAGATTTAAATCCCCTAAAATTCTGGCCTACAGGTTCAGAACACATAGGAGTAATGTCTGTTCCTAAAGCTATGTTTGGTGATTATATTCAACCAAATTCAATAATAATAGATACCCCAAGTGGTAGTTATTATGATGATGGTGAAGGTAGATTACGAATGGTAGTAGATAGTGAAAGATCTATAGTAATAGGTAATGTTATTTATGAGCATGGAATGATAATTTACACTGGTGGTACAAGAGAAGAAGGAACAGGACAGGACGCAGCTTATGGGTCAGCAATATATGGTACATCAGTTTATGGGGGGATTCCTATAGATGATAATTTTGTTGATAATTTTGTAGAAACTACTAATATTACCATGTCATTCTCATCTTCATTTACTATTTATGAGACGCAATACAAATGTACAATAGGGGAAAGTGAATTTAATTATACACTAAACCCCACAGTTATAAATAATACAAGTAATAATGGAACTGTTTACGATTATGTAACAGGATCATATTTTTCTCCATATGTTACTACAGTAGGGTTGTATAATAATGATAACGAATTAATGGCAGTAGGAAAGTTAGCACAGCCTCTCCCTACATCCAGAACTACTGATACAACAATTTTAGTAAACATTGACAGACAATAAAAACTTATATATTTATAACAAAATAATAATTTAGAATTATGGCAGTCCCAACAACAGGCGGAAAAGTACTATCCTTAAACGGGATAGAAACCGGAGAAATAATAGAAGCAAGACAAGTATCCCAATCTGTACAAGCATTTACAGGTGCGGATGATTACAAAATAACTATTTCAGGTTCACTCATATTAACAGGGTCTTTAATAACTACAGGATCTGTAGCTTTACCAGGAGTGGTAGATAATCAAACTAACACAGCATATGGTGCTGTATTAATTGATCCAGATGGTGTATTATATTCTGGTTCTTCTTCTGTTGGTACACAAGGTTTACAAGGTCTTCAAGGTCAAAAAGGTGCTGATGGGGTAGGTACTCAAGGTCTACAAGGTCTTCAAGGTCAAAAAGGTGCTCAAGGACAAGTAGGTCAAACAGGGATAGGTACACAAGGTTTAATAGGTACCCAAGGTATACAAGGTTTAGAAGGAGGTACGGGTGGTATAGGTACTCAAGGTCTACAAGGTCTTCAAGGTACAACAGGAGTAGGTGCTCAAGGTACCCAAGGTGTACAAGGTTTAGTAGGAGGTACGGGTACAGGTATTCAAGGTTTACAAGGTTTACAAGGTACCCAAGGTATACAAGGTATAACAGGAGCAGGTACTCAAGGTCTACAAGGTCTTCAAGGTACGGGTGGTGTAGGTACTCAAGGTTTACAAGGTCTTCAAGGTACAACAGGAGCAGGTACTCAAGGTCTACAAGGTCTTCAAGGTACCCAAGGTATCCAAGGTATACAAGGTATAACAGGAGCAGGTACTCAAGGCCTACAAGGTTTACAAGGTACCCAAGGTATACAAGGTATACAAGGTATACAAGGTATACAAGGTATAACAGGAGCAGGTACTCAAGGCCTACAAGGTTTACAAGGTACCCAAGGTATCCAAGGTATACAAGGTATAACAGGAGCAGGTACTCAAGGCTTACAAGGTTTACAAGGTACCCAAGGTATACAAGGTACCCAAGGTATACAAGGTATAACAGGAGCAGGTACTCAAGGCTTACAAGGTTTACAAGGTACCCAAGGTATACAAGGTACCCAAGGTATACAAGGTATAACAGGAGCAGGTACTCAAGGTCTACAAGGTCTTCAAGGTATACAAGGTATACAAGGTATACAAGGTATAACAGGAGCAAAAGGTTTACAAGGTTTACAAGGTTTACAAGGTATCCAAGGTTTAAGTGAGAAAGGTGCAAAAGGTGATCCTGGAGCAGGAGGTGGATCAGATACAGTAATTAATGGTCAAGTTAGATATATAGCTGTTAATGATGCAGTAAATAATAAACTTTGCCAAATATTAAGTACAGGTACAGTATTTGGAAATAAAACATGGAGTAGAACAGGTACAACAGTAACAGTTACTTCTACAGCACACGGTTTAACAGCTGGAGATTTTATAGTAGTAAGAGGAGGATCAGATACTTATTTATATGTAGAAATTTCAAACGTTTCAACAAATGCCTTTGATTTCACATCAGGAACATCTGGGAACGCAAGTGGATCTGATTTATCATATATCCCAGCAGCTAAAATAATAAATTATACTATGACAGGTGCAGATTTAGAAGTAGCAAGTGCAGGAAATATACAAATTAATTCAATGACAATAACTAGAGCTGATACATTTACTAGTACATTTGATTTAAATTGTCCAAGTGATATAGAAAATGGTTCAGGTGAGAATGCAACTAAAAATCTTAATAATATACCTATAGTAGCAGCTTTCAAAATGGATACAGGACAACAAATATCTAATGTAGCTGTTGAAGCCCCTTTATTGAGTCCTTTCAATGATTATAAAATAACCCAATTAGCACAAAATAATATCATAAATTTAATTAGATTACAATTTTAAAAAATAAATAAATTAAAAAACCTTAATATAAATGGCCTACGATAAACAACTTTTTATTGGGAAACTTTCAAGTGTTACACCAAAATATGATAATGTAGTAGCATTTACAGGAGACGTAGTAAGTGGTCAACCTACAATAACCAATATAGCTAATTTCAACTCCACTTTTGATATATCTTTATTAAGGGTGGGTCAAATAGTAAATACATTTGGGAGTGGGTTTGCTACAAATGTAACTATTACCAATATCAATGGTACTACTTTAACAGTAGATGCTAATGCTAACGCCTCAGGAACAAGTCAAACATTTGCTGCAGATACCCCTGCAGGTACTTATTTTATATCTAGTGCTTCATTTTTAGATCCTCAAAATATATTAAATGTAAATGATATAACAGGTAGTTTAGATGAAGATTATAATGAAGAATTATCACCTAAATACGCTATATCATCTCCCTCTTCTGCAACTTTAGCTGGTAGCACAATACTTGGTAAATTCCATAATTATGTTATAACTAGTGTACCATTCAGAGATATAAGTAATGCTCAAATTTCAGTCTTTGTATCGTGGGGAGAAAGTGGAATTGAATCAGATAGTGGAGATGTTATGTTCCAAGGTTCTAATCAGTCAGTAGCTATTGGAGCTATGTCTGTTACCTCATCACAATTATCCACATTTGATACAAGTATAATTTCAGGACTAGATGCTGGTGCTAATGTAGGACCATATCAAATTACTTTACCCTCAGTTATAGATAAAACAGGATCTGAAGATACATTCCCATATACAGGATCAGCAGAAATAACAGGTAGTTTAGAAGTTACAGGTAGTGTTGATTTTTTAATAAATGGTTATGTAGATCCTTCTAATGTAGGTGAATTATTTAAAGTATCTAATGCTGCAACTCCCACACAAAGTTTATTTACTATAGACCAACAAGGAGTAGCAACATTTAGAGCAAGAGAAGGATCAGATGGAGTCCCAAATGTTACAGTAGGTGGTATGTATTTTACAACTGAGTCTGTATTTTTTGGAGTTGATGATGGTGTTTAAAATTCTTTACATACGTATAAACGATATTAAATTTATATAAATTAACTAAAAAAACAATTAATTAATGGCAACATGGAAAAAAATAGTCGTATCAGGATCCTCGATATCGGCTTTAAACAATGACGCTAACTTCTTAAAAGAAGGACAATCAGGAGCTGCACTTACAGGTTCCTTTACTGGTTCTTTCACAGGGGATGGTTCATCATTAACGGGGGTAGTAGCATCAAATGCTAACCCACTAACACAAGGAAACGCAATAACTGCATTCAGTTATGATGGTTCATCTTCAGGTGTAACTGTAGGAGTAGATGCAAGTGGACTTGTAGGTAATGGTTTAGGCCATACTGGAGGTAATACTTTAAAAGTAGTAGCTGAAGATACAACTATTTCGGTTGGTGCCAGTGGTATTAAAGTAGTAGAAGCTAACTTATCTGGAATTCCAAATAGTGCACTTACAAATGATAGTGTAACACTAGGATCTACAGAAGTAGATTTAGGAACAACAGCAGCAACAATTGCAGGTTTAACATTAACTGGAGCAGTAGTAACTGGTTCATTTAGTGGTTCATTTATTGGAACAACAAACCTACCAGATTTAACATCGGGTAATGGTTTAACAGGTGGTCCTTACGATGGAGCAGCAGCAGCAACATTTGCAGTACAAGCAGATGGTTCTACATTAACTGTAGGAGCAGGTGGAGTTAAAGTAGCAGATGCTGGAATTACAGCAACTCAAATTGCAACATCAGTAGCAGGAGCAGGTTTATCAGGTGGTGCTGGTACAGCATTAGCAGTAAACGTAGATGATTCTTCAATTGAAATCGCTACAGATACTCTAAGAGTAAAAGCAGCAGGTGTAACTAATGCAATGTTAGCAAATGATAGTGTAACTATAGGTTCAACTGAAATTGATTTAGGTGCTACAGCAGCTTCATTAGCAGGTTTAACTACAGTATCAGCAACTTCATTTACTGGTTCATTCAATGGAGATGGTTCAGATTTAACAGGAATTGCTTCAACTTTAGCACTTACAGGTTCTTCAGGTACTGGTACAGTAGCTTTAAAAACTCAAGCACTAAGTATATTAGCTGGAGAAGGTATTGATACAGTAGCTTCAGGTCAAAGTATTACAATTAGTGGAGAAGATGCTACAACAACCAACAAAGGTATCGCTTCATTTAATTCAGGTGATTTTGCAGTATCTACTGGAGCAGTAAGTTTAGCTTCAGATATTACAATTGATAATGATTTAACTGTAACAAGAGACATGCTAGTTTCTAGAAACGCAGTTATATCAGGTAACTTAACAGTTGCAGGTACAGCAAGTTTCCAAAACACACAAAACTTAGACGTAGCTGATAGATTTATTAGAATGGCATCAGGTTCAACAGCAGTTGGAGATGGTGGTATTGTAGTACAACAAACAGGTCCAGCAAATGGTGAAGCATTTGCTTATGACGCAGCAACTACAAGATGGAGTATGACTGGATCATTTGATCCAAGTACAGAAGCTTACACACCAGATGCATTTGTATCAGCAATAGTAGAAGGTGGAGTAGGTGTAGATACACCAGCAGCAGTAGTAGCTAAATATAATAAAAAAGGTAACATATTTGTAGGAGCAAATGAGGATATCTATATTTACTCATAATCAATTTGAGTAAATGGGTTTCAAATCAGGACATACTGAAATAGGCAAGGCAGACTCTCGTTTGAGTCTGCCATCCCTATCCCGTGAAGATTGTATATTACTATTAAATATAATTAAAAAAACTAATTTTACGGGAGCAGAAATGGAAGAAATTTACAATATTACATTAAAAATACAAAATATATTTATTACTTTAAATAAATTAGATAAATAATTTTTATTAAGTCTAATCTATTGTTTAATATTTATAATAAATATAACAATATACTTTTATGGCTTTACATTGGAGAGAGGTTATAGTTAGCGGATCAGAAGCTATACTAAAATCCGTAGCAACAGATAATTACGTAAATGTAAGCGGGTCTTTATATGTATCAAAATCAATATACGATACAGATGAAAGTCCTGGAACTGATGGACAAATATTATCATCTACAGTAACAGGTTCCCAATGGATAGATGCAGGTTCGGGAGAAAAAGGTGCCCAAGGTATACAGGGTATACAAGGTATTCAAGGTATAACTGGTACACAAGGTATACAAGGTATACAAGGTACCCAAGGTATACAAGGTACCCAAGGTATAACAGGTACTAAAGGTGCTCAAGGTATAACAGGTACTAAAGGTGATAAAGGTGAAACAGGTCTTAAAGGTAATGAAGGTCAAAAAGGTGCTCAAGGTATACAAGGTACAACAGGTATAGGGGAAGTAGGAGCAAAAGGTGCCCAAGGTATACAGGGTATTCAAGGTATACAAGGTATTACTGGTACACAAGGTATTCAAGGTATTCAAGGTTTACAAGGAACACAAGGAACAGAAGGTGGGTTTGGTGGTGCTGCTTTTGATTATACATTTAGTACAACTGTACCATCTCCTCCAGCTGATCCTGGAACAGGAATTTTACAATTAAATAATGCTACACAAAATACAGCTACAAAAATATACATTGATTCAACTGATGATAATGGAACATCTGTAGATCCATTTTTAGAATCTATGGCCAACGTGACTTCTGCGGTATTAGGCCACGTTAGAATTTCTAAATTAAGTGACCCCAATGACTTTTTATTATTCGCTGTAGATGACTTAACAGACAATGTAGGTTGGTGGACTATGGACGTTATTACACCCGTATCTTCTACATCTAACCCATTTGCTAATTTAGATAATATAGTAGTTTCTTTTGTTACTACTGGTGATAGAGGTGAAAAAGGTGATAAAGGTGAAACAGGTTTACAAGGTATAACAGGTACACAAGGTATAACGGGTCAAAAAGGTGATCAAGGTCTACAAGGTTTAGACGGTACTAAAGGTGCTCAAGGTATAACAGGTACTAAAGGTGAAAAAGGAGAAAAAGGAGCACAAGGTATAACAGGTACTAAAGGTGATAAAGGTGAAACAGGTTTACAAGGTCTACAAGGTACACAAGGTATAACAGGTCAAAAAGGTGAAGATGGACTTAAAGGAGCACAAGGTATAACAGGAACAAAAGGTGCTCAAGGTATTACTGGTGCACAAGGTATAACTGGTACTCAAGGTTTAGATGGTCAAAAAGGAGCACAAGGTCAAAAAGGTGCTGAAGGAGCTCAAGGTATACAAGGTGTAACAGGTCAAAAAGGTGAAGATGGACTTAAAGGAGCACAAGGTATAACAGGTACTAAAGGTGATAAAGGTGAAACAGGTTTACAAGGTCTACAAGGTACACAAGGTATAACAGGAATAAAAGGAGCTCAAGGTATAACAGGTACTAAAGGTGCTCAAGGTATAACAGGTACTAAAGGTGCTCAAGGTATAACTGGTGATAAAGGCGCTCAAGGTATACAAGGTATAGAGGGTACTAAAGGTACTCAAGGTACTCAAGGTATACAAGGTTTACAAGGTTTGCAAGGCCAAAAAGGATCACAAGGTATAACAGGTCTAAAAGGACAAAAAGGTGAAGTTGGAACTCAAGGTCTACAAGGTATCCAGGGTCAAAAAGGTGAAGTAGGTTCACAAGGTATTCAAGGTATTCAAGGTATAACAGGTATTAAAGGTGCTCAAGGTTTACAAGGTTTAGATGGTACTAAAGGAGCACAAGGTACTCAAGGTATACAAGGTATACAGGGTATAACTGGTACTCAAGGTTTACAAGGATTACAAGGTGCTCAAGGTATAACAGGAACAAAAGGTGCTCAAGGTATACAAGGTCTACAAGGTTTAGATGGTACTAAAGGAGCACAAGGTACTCAAGGTATAACGGGTACTCAAGGTATACAAGGTATAGAGGGTATTAAGGGTGCTCAAGGTATAACTGGTACTCAAGGTTTACAAGGTCTACAAGGTATAGAGGGTATTAAAGGAGCACAAGGTATAACTGGTACTCAAGGTCTACAAGGCTTACAAGGTACTCAAGGTATAACAGGAATAAAAGGAGCTCAAGGTATAACAGGTACCCAAGGTCTACAAGGTTTAGACGGTACTAAAGGTGCTCAAGGTATAACAGGTACTCAAGGTATAACAGGAATACAAGGTATACAAGGTATAACTGGTCAAAAAGGGTTAAAAGGTGATAAAGGTGAAAAAGGTGAAACAGGTTTACAAGGTATACAAGGTTTACAAGGTATAACTGGTACCCAAGGTCTACAAGGTCTACAAGGTATACAAGGTATAACAGGAATAAAAGGTGCTCAAGGTATAACAGGTACTCAAGGTATTCAAGGTATTAAAGGGGAAAAAGGTGAAATAGGAGTTCAAGGAACAGATGGTTCATTTGGTGGAGCTTCATTTGATTATACTTTTTCTTCAACAACCACAATGGCAGATCCTGGAACAGGGTTTGTAAGATTGGATAATGATGGTGGAACACAAGCATCTTCCATAGAAATGTCTATATCAGCAGAAGATGATAATGGTACTAATATTGATTCTTTTCTTACAACTATATCAAATGTTACATCTGCAGTATTAGGACACGTAAGAATTTCTAATAGATTAGACCCTAATGAATTTACTTTATTTAGTATAAATTCTTTAACTGACCAAACAGGTAACCCAGGTTGGTGGAAATTAGAAATAGGAGCACAAGGTGCATCAGCAAATAATCCATTTACAAATAATGAAGATATTTTAGTATCATTTGTTGCTACAGGTGATAGAGGAGATAAAGGTCAAAAAGGTGAAATTGGTGCTAAAGGAGCTCAAGGTATAACTGGTACCCAAGGTCTACAAGGTCTACAAGGTATACAAGGTATAACAGGAACAAAAGGTGCTCAAGGCATACAAGGTATAACAGGTATTAAAGGTGCTCAAGGTATTCAAGGTATAAAAGGTCAAAAGGGTGAAATTGGTGTTAAAGGAGCACAAGGTATAACAGGCCAAAAAGGAGCACAAGGTATAACTGGTACTCAAGGTATACAAGGCTTACAAGGTACTCAAGGTATAACTGGTACTCAAGGTATACAAGGTATAACAGGTACCCAAGGTCTACAAGGTATACAAGGTATACAAGGTATAACTGGTACCCAGGGTATTACTGGTACTAAAGGAGCACAAGGTATTACTGGTACTAAAGGAGCACAAGGTTTACAAGGTATTCAAGGTATTCAAGGTATAACTGGTACTCAAGGTTTACAAGGTACCCAAGGTATAACAGGAACAAAAGGTGCTCAAGGTACACAAGGTATACAAGGTATAACAGGAACAAAGGGAGCTCAAGGTACACAAGGTATACAAGGTATAACAGGAACAAAAGGTGCTCAAGGTACACAAGGTATAACAGGAACAAAAGGTGCTCAAGGTACACAAGGTATACAAGGTATAACAGGAACAAAGGGAGCTCAAGGCTTACAAGGTATACAAGGTATAACAGGAACAAAAGGTGCTCAAGGTACACAAGGTATTATTGGTACACAAGGTATAACCGGTACTAAAGGTGCTCAAGGTATAACTGGTACTAAAGGAGAAAAAGGTGCACAAGGTATAACTGGTACTAAAGGTGCACAAGGTATAACTGGTACACAAGGTATAACAGGAACAAAAGGTGCTCAAGGTATACAAGGTATAACAGGAGCAGGAACAAAAGGTGCTCAAGGTATTACTGGTACACAAGGTATACAGGGTATAACAGGTATAAAAGGACAAAAAGGTACTGAATCAACAGTACCTGGAAATAATAATGAAGTATTAACCTCAGATGGTTCTGGTGGAATCAATGCTGAAGGAAATTTAACATTTGCTGCTAGTGCTCTTTTTGTAAAGGGTGCAAGTGGAGCTAATGGTTCTTTAAATATTACTAGAGATGGTGGTAATGGTGTTAAAATACAAGGTAATGGTACTGATAACACAGATATAGCATTCCAGGGAGATAGTGGAACAAATTTTGGTAAATTCAAAATGATATCCTCAAATCCAGGAGGTACAGAAGCAAATGTATTAACATACGATAATACTGATGTTAGAATATTTCCAGATGTTGTAATGGATAAAGATTTACAAATGTCTGATGGTAAAATAACTATTGACCAACAAACATTAAGCAATGCAACATCTACTATTACATTTAACCCATCATTAGGTTCAAATGCTAAAGTTACTTTAAATGGTAATAAAACATTAGCAATGTCAGGTTGGGTAACAGGTGATACAGGTGTAATTGTAGTACAACAAGATGGAACAGGAGGAAGAACATTTAACATAGATCTTTCAGGTAATACTGTTTATTTAGGTAATACAGCATATACCCCAACATCAGCAGCCAATTCAAAAGATGTATTAGGTTGGTATTATGATGGTACTAATTATTTTGTAACTATAGGGTTTGGAGATGTATTAGCTACAGGTGCTAAAGGTGAACCAGGAGTAGGAACAAAAGGAGCCCAAGGTATACAAGGTATAACAGGAACAAAGGGTGCTCAAGGTATTAATGGTACACAAGGTATACAGGGTATAACAGGAGCAGGAACAAAGGGTGCTCAAGGTATACAAGGTATACAAGGTTTAGTAGGAGGCACAGGAGAAAAAGGAGCACAAGGTATAACAGGTACTAAAGGTGATAAAGGTCTACAAGGTATACAAGGTCTACAAGGTCAAAAAGGTCAAACTGGAGCAGGAACAAAGGGTGCACAAGGTCTACAAGGTCAAAAAGGTCAAACTGGAGCAGGAACAAAGGGTGCACAAGGTACACAAGGTATACAAGGTACAACTGGTGCTGTTGTATCAGGAACAACGAATAATGGTATATTAACATGGGATAATAGCCAATCTGAAATAGATGTAGAATCAGCTTTAAGATATGTAGTTTCTGGTGGAGGATCTTCATTACAAGTAGATACACAACTAATTGTAGGTACAGGAATTTCAGCAAATATAACAGCAGGAACTGTTAGAGCTTCAAATGATATAATAGCATATGCTTCATCAGATAAAAGGTTAAAAGAAAATATAAGACCTATTCCATGGGCTTTAGATAAAGTAAAACAAATAAATGGTGTATATTTTGATTGGATCCCATTAACAGATGAAGAAAGATATAATATTCACCCACATGAAGGACATGATATAGGAGTAATAGCTCAAGAAATTGAAGAAATATTACCTGAATTGGTTACTACAAGGGATAATGGATATAAAGCAGTTAAATACGAAAAAATTGTTGCCCTATTAATTGAAGCTATTAAAGAACAACAATCAGAAATAGATCAATTAAAATCCAAAATTAATGAGTAATATTAATTTCTTTAGAGTAATGCAACCTGGTGCTGTTGGTGGATCTACACCCCCTACGGGAACACCTCTTATATTTGAAGTTACTGTTACTAATGTTAATAC
>Ga0206126_10001092_pt1 | contig 33798 bp, 34 predicted proteins | sample Helgoland_Spring_5_FD_148621 | JGI IMG/M metagenome (GOLD analysis project Ga0206126, IMG submission 148621) | Pelagic subsurface seawater microbial communities from Kabeltonne, Helgoland, North Sea - Helgoland_Spring_Bloom_20160412_1 | ecosystem: Environmental > Aquatic > Marine > Epipelagic ...
GGAAAAACTTACAAATCCTGGTCATCTGCGGACGAGTACTCGTCAGACGCGTCGATAGTGAGCGTTTCCCAATGAAGCACGTCGTCGAAGTCATTTTCTCCTTCTTCTTCTTCTTCTTCTTCTTCTAAGGAAGTGCCGCTCGTGTCTTCATCTGCTTCCTCGGACGAGCTCGAGTCCGAGGAAGTGGATTGGTACGAGCTGTCGTCATCACAATCGGATTGAGTGAACTCGCTTTGTTCCGAGTCTCCACTATCATCACAATCGTCTTCAGTCTGCGCCTCCTCTACACACCCCCAGTCGCTATCTTCTTCTCCACTAAAATCGTCTTCCATCACCTGGTCGGAGTCGGGCTCGTAACGAATGGGTGGCTTGACGAACCTACCCGACCTCGTCATCGTTCGTATTCTCTGATCGAGTCTATCCGGTGGCATGGCCATCTTGATTGATTGTTTAGCATATCGCTACAAAAAAAAGCCATAGAAGTCCGCGAAGTTTCTCCACATACATTGTTCAACGGCAAATATTTTCAGCAAATATTCGTGCTGGGTGTCTGGCGCCGCCCGGTCCTTAAATAATAGTTGCCTTCCATTGTCAGTACCGGACTGCACGATGTTGAAATGGCTCCGCGACAAAGATTTTATCAACAACAGCGACATGAGAACGACGCAAACTGTCATGACGGGAGGTGTCGTCAGTGTTCCTGACGAAAACTACGACGAGTTTCTAGCACTGTACGCCGAGGAGGTCAAGAGCAAGAACAAAACGCTGTCTTTCTCCGAGTTGAGATCTGATCCCGTGTTCTGCATGTACTTTGACGTCGACATGCTGGACACTGGCGTGCTGGGTGCAGAAGCGTCGTCCAGGATTTTTGCGGTCATCCAGTCTGTGATCAAAAGCTACTACACCGGTGACCAGCACGACGACCGTTTCCGCTGTGTCGTGTGCAACACGAGTGTCAAGAAGGTTTTGTGCGCGGACGGGGGGACACCGCTGACAAAGAACGGGTATCACATAATATACCCAAACCTGAGAATCAACCTATCACAGGCACTTCAGCTCCGCTACAGCGTGGTTTACGAGCTGGAGAAGACACTTGGACCGCGGACGGATAGGCTGAACGCGTGGTCGGATGTTATAGACAAAGCTCCTTACACCAGCGGCCTGAAGATGTGCGGGTCGTTCAAGCGTGTCAAGTGCACTGACTGCAAGAAGACCGACCCCACGTTCGTAGACAGGAAGAAGTCTTTGCTTTCAAAAATGGCTAAATTGCGGAGGAAAATCTTCCCTCGTGAGCCCGGGTTCGACTACACTGACCTCGCGGATATCCACTCGGATGAGTTCAAGGACGCGGTCTTCGGTGACATGTACGGCAAGTACCTGGACCTCACCGGCTTCAACTCGTGCAAGATGTGTCTCAACACCGGTACGGTCATGGAAAAGCGCACGTACATGCCATGCCTCGTGTTAGACGGTGGAGGCGACGTGGACGTTTCTCTTCTCGACGTCTTGCGCGAAGATTTTTTCGAGGTGATGAAGTACACGAGCATACGGTGCCAGGACGGCGAGAAGGAGACACACGGGTTTACAATCCCCAAGGGTGTCCCAAGGGCGCCCACGGAGGAGAACGGTGCCAACATGAGAACATTCTCGAGCAAGAGCTTGACGCATCTTGGCAGCGACATGCGCGCCTTCACCCTGAACAACGACATGTACCTGAGCGACGCTCAGACCATGCGCTCGTGGAAAGGACCTCGTGTCGAGGATGCGCGCAGATTGTCGGTGATTGAAACCTTCCTGAGAAAAAACGTGTGCAGCGCCTACTCTTCCGTGCAAATCAGGAAGGTGTTCGAGACCACACTCAGGAAGAATGTGCAGAAAACGAACGGTGGAAACAAGATGATAAACGCTCTCATCGGAGCCCACGCTGGCACGACCCCCCCGTCTCCGGACGTCTCTGTTAGCAATCGTTACCTGGTGAACGTCGCGGGCGTCGGGTCGACATTCTGCATGAACAAGGGTTCCGAGCACACTTCAAATTCGGTGTACTTCATCATCACGGCTTCTCAATGCTTCCAGAGATGCTTTTCTAAAAAGCCCGAGATCAGAAGTGGGGGCACGACTTGCGCCGAGTACAGGTCGGGTGCATTCGCGGTTCCGCCGTCTGTGTCGTCCGTTTTGTTTCCGGATAAAGCGGTGAAGGCGCCGGCCATCGCCTCTCTGTGTCCGGGCCCCGGTATCACAAAGAATTTGGGGAACAGGGGTAAGAAGCGTAGGCGGATGGAATGGGGGAATAAGAAACTGTAGTTTTGGTTTTTAAAATTGTTTGGGTATGATAGGATGTAACTACATGTTTAAATTTGATTTTGAAGCTTTTGAATTTGAACCAAATCTCTCCATCGACGTGAGTCTCTTGGCCATTATCCTTGGCCTTTACGCGACGAAGAATGACAGAAACCTCATTCTTGTGCTGATTTGCGTTCTCTTCGCGCACGTCTTGCTGACCAACGACGATGACGACGACGACGACGACGACGACGACGACGACGACGACGACGACGACTTGAATGTGAGCACCGCGGCTGCCACTGATGGCGGTGGTCTCGGTGCCGCCGTTTCAGACGCCGTCGCTGTGGTTACGTCTTCGGATACGGGTCCGGATACGGCCACGGATACGGCCACGGATACGGCCACGGATACGGCCACGGCAACCGTTGCCACGCACGCAAACCCTGTAAAAAACGTTGGCTTCAAGAGCACGCTGTCGTCCGGGGTTTTTGATCGCCAGCTGAGTACCCCTCAGACGAATCTTACGTCGACGGTATTCCCCTCCACCTCGGACGAGGCGAATGGGAAGCTGGCATCGGCGAGAGGTTCCTTCTTCGAGTCGCTCGTTTCCTGACAAAAAATCTAAACCTAGTGTAGTAAGACTTCCGCTTCAATAGATCCAAATGCCGTCGGCGGTGCACGAGATCAACACAGCTTTCAACCAGCGCCTCAAACCCGTGGCCGCTCTCGGTATCACCAGACCCGTGAACCCGTTCGCCTCCACGGGGGTGCAGACTTCGCAGACAAAGCGCGACGAGATGAAAGTCAGGTCGTCTGTCACGCTACCCGGAACGCTGGGTGCTCAGTACAAGGGAAGAGTATTTGACACCAAGAATGACGATTCCGTACGCTTGGATACATATACGATTGCCGATAATCCGAAAAGCAAGATCAAGATGCACTCGACATCGCGACTGATTGTCGAGCATACGAGAGAACGATAAAAAAAAACACGTTTTGTCTTTCCCAATTATTTTGATTGCGAATTAGCAACACAGCCAGGCACGAATGTGGTCTTCCAAAGAAGTCCTCTTCATTTCGATCGCCACCGGGTTCGTCTTCTGTTTCGCGACGATATATACGCAGAATGCAGTAACGAGATACGTGAATCACCGTGTCGCCGAGAAAACGACGTCAAACCCCTTGATCGGCATGGGACTGGTGTCGAAACAACCGCAACAGCAACGACAACAGCAACAGCAACAGCAACAGCAACAGCACCACACGAACCACGCACGCGTCTCCGAGATCCACAGCGCGCCACCAGGCTCGGGGGCCCGGTGGACCCCGTTGTCTACTTGAGAACGAGGCTTTTTGTCTTAGGAGTCTTGTGATGCCGCACCGATCGACTCCTCCCTTCCTCCATAATCTTGGCGCTGTAAATATGGTCTCTGAACTTTGATATTTCCCGACCATGTTCGTTGCAGCATACGTTGTTGTTGATGACGGACTTGTGCAACGCGGCCACGTCGGTTTCCAATCCTCCGAGCCTTTGTTTGATGGCCTGGACGCTTTCCGCCAACCCAAGCAGAAGGTCGTGCGATAATTCGTTTCCCATTTCGGTTCGTGTGAATAGAAACCAATATAATATTATTATCGATATTCCAAAGGTAATAAGTGACCAAAATCACGACTATTGAGATTTATTTTCTTGACCTATTGTAACAAACAGTGGTCGCGCATTCATCAATCAATGTCTCTACAGTTTGAACAAAAGTCTGCGTTTTCGGTGAAAATATCGTGGGACTCTTTCGATGAAGCGGACGAGTACACGGTGCAGTGGACGCAGTCATCCGTGCAGAAGGAGACAACAATTTCTGCACCCGCCGTCGCTCTGGTCAACCTAGAGCCTGACACTAGTTACGACGTCCGCGTCACGTCGGCATCGTCCAACACCGTTCTCTCGGATGGCTTCCGGACATGGTCTCTCGAAGATCCTCACCTCGAAAACCTCTACGCCAGCGTACGTTTGGAAGACGGAACATACGATGCCACCCAGTTCGACAAGAGCGTGCACGACGTATTCCTAAAGTACTTCAACGATATCGTCCAGAACGGCGACACCATCTACGCATCCGTCATTCTGAAAGGGGCCCCAAAGAACATCGAGACGAGAGCCGTCGTTGAAGGCTCTACGACTGACGTTGTGGGTGACCAGAACCTGTTCCTCCCGTTCAGCAAGGACTCTGGTAGCGCCCAAATCGTCACCCTGACCAACTCGGTCCCGATCGACGACGCCGAGGTTACTTCTGTCGCAGTGGCTGAGGACCCTGGTGGTGACGTGGAGCTCCTGTACACCCCGGAAAGTGACACATTCACCATTGGAAACAATGTGTACGGCGTCGGAGACAAGTTCAATCTCTTTGGGAAGATGGTGACGGTGGCAGACGGTTCGATCGTACTTGTGTTCGAGGACACCGTGGCCAAGGTTTACCCCTTCAACACAAGTACCGCTTCGAACGTTCTTGGAACGCTCGGTTCTCAGTTTGCCAAGAACTTTACGTGTAGCGTGATCAATGTCGTCGGGTCGAAGACGACGGGAGTTTCTGGAAACACCTACTCGTCGTCGTGGGTTTATGATACGGAGGCGGACACAATCGCCGAGGCTACTCGCATCGTGCACACGATCGACGAGGATAGCGCGAACGGCACAATCTCCATCGGTGTCCGGCACACCGACGCCAACTCAAACACTTTCATCGAGCCGGTGATCGCATGCGCGTCGGGATCAACGACCATCAGCGCACAAGACGATTCCGACAACACCGTATCCACGACGATTGACCCTACCGGAATTTCTTTCGACACGGATGACGCATGCATTTACTTTGGGTCCGCGCAGAAGTTCCGCATCATTTTCCGCGACGGCTCACCTTCCACCCTGGCAATCGAGTCGTACGATGCCGACACCGGCACGTACATGACTCGGTCGGAGTTCAGCGACGCTACCTAAATCGCAGAATAAATGTATGTTGGGTGTGATATATAAAGTATGATTCAGTTCGTTCTGGCCGTGGCGGGCTACCTGCTGCTCGTGCGCGCGTTCTTTGATAGAGGCGTTGCTCCGGTGGGCAAGCGCCTACAGAAGAACATCATCCCCCTTCCTAAGGATTCCATAGACGCAATTTGTTTGTTCGCATCAATGCTGTATCCGATGCTGGCCTTCGTGAAAGCCCGACAGTCAGACTGGAGCCTGGGCGAGTCCAAGGGTGCCATGGCGGTAGTCGCGGGCGTTTGCCTTGGAATGATTTCGAGCGTGGATGATAACTAATCATTAGAAACAATGATGCACTGCACAGGAAAAATAAACTCTGATTACGTACATAATCCGGCTTTTTTTATCTTGCGCCTTGATTATACCGCGAAATTCAACCAATGACTCTCTCTGCAAACATCGGTTCGCGGGCGCAGGTAATGCACGGGAACGCAAAGAAAACATCCGGTGGTCTTGGGAAGGGGGATCTCATGAGAAACAAAAGCGGCTCCATTGTTTCAAAAAAGAAGTCTGTCGAAGCCAAGAAAAGTGAGAACGGTCTCCTCAAGCTATGGCGCAAAGCGATGCAAGAAGTGTCCTCGTCTCCAATGTACAAAGACAAGTTCGTCAAGCCCAAGAGAGGCACGGTCGTACACGCGAAAGTTTTCGCGGAGTACGAGCGTCTCGTTCACGAAAAATACAGTGCAACACACGATGTCCAAAGAGTGACCGTCGACGGTATCACCAAGATGGTGATCAACGAGAGCTGAATGAGAAAAAATGGAAAAAATAATACAAATAGAAATTGAATTTAAAACAACCCCATTTTTTCGCGTGATCTATTCACAAAACGTGCGGCCTCGGACGCCGCAACGCCGGTAACGGACGCCAATATCTTCTGTGGAATGGTGTCCGAAATGCGCCACACAACCCTGTCATCCGTGATGAAGAGGGAGTCGTGTAACTCGTGCTCCATGACAACCGACGCACCCATTCGAGCCAGCAACTGATGCAAGCGAAACACATCTAGACACCTGTCGACGTTGAGCCGAAACACGCTGAAGTCACAGGTCAAGGCAGTGATGCAAGTCGACACCATCCCCGATGCCTTGATGACAGCACGAACTGCAGCCGCCTCGTCATCACCATCGTCATCACCATCGGTAGCACCATCGTAAACTGAACATGTCTTCACGGCGTCAATGTGGTCAGACCCTAAAAGAGTCATGGTTTTGCCCGCCGGCTCGTGGAAGACCATGACGGCCCTACGCTCGTCGAGAAATTGCACTCCTTCTACTTTGGTTTTAATATCCTTCCAGGCCAACCTATTGGAAAGCCGGAAGGTCTTGCACGTCTTGACTAGTGCCACCATAGTGTCCTCAAACCTCAAACCGCGAGGTGTGGTGTGACTGGCACGGGCTGAGTTGGCACGCGAATGTGACAGATGATTGCAAATGATGGCAAAGAAATAAATAAAATATTTGTTTTATTTGTTTCCAAGATATAATTCAGATGTCGATTCCCATTCCGGCTGCCCAGAAACCCATTCAGCTTTACTTGTGGTCAAAATGTGGCTTCTGCACAAAGCAGATGCAACTGCTCTATTCAATGGACGCTGAAATGCAGGAGTGGTTCAATCGAAGCGTCACGGTGACCACGGTGGATGATCCCAAGAAATTTCCAACGGTTAAAGGATACCCGTTTTGGGTGCTGAGCGGGAGGCCATCGCCCGGCTTCAAGACTATGGCAGAAATCGTGTCCATGAGACATATTACTCCGTGATCACAGCTTATAATATTTGCGTATTCTTAGGAGTTGATGAAGTACGAATACACCTGGAACCATCTTCTTCTACTTGCAAAGTTGTGTGGCAAAACCGAAGACGACGACAGCGTTACGGCCTCATGGGTTCAAATCACCGAGGAACACAACAGGCAGACTTTTCCGTTCACGCTCTGGCCTCTGACGTACAGGACATGCGAAGTAACTACTTCTCCTGCGATGTGCTCACCGGTTGCGGTTCGAACAACGGACTATGTTGTTAAGGTGATCAAGGCCAACGAGGTCGTGATCGTCTGCATTCAAGACAGTAAACAGGACAGTTTGCGTGACAGCGTATGCAGTCACCCGTGCCTTGCGGAATTCGTCGATGGCGATAGCCATACAGGGTCGGGAGACGAACTCTTGTCGAGCGATGCAGGAAGTCACGTGGACAAACACTCTCTCTCGAAATCCGAGCCTCTCCTTCCGTGCCACGCGGCCCATGGCTACAACCGTATGAAGACAAAGGTGAATGATGTAATCTACGACATACAGGATAACATTGAGTGTGTTATATGCACCGGTTTCGGTGAAGCTGCTGCAATGGCTTCTTGTGTGGCATGTGACATGAGCCGGTCGTATGAGGCCGAAAGAGAATTCCTGGGTCTGGAAACAACGCGAGTGCTTGTTGACTTCGTAGGGTTTTCAGACCGGGTCGTCGCATCTCCCACCTACTGGAAGCAAAACGGCATGTCCATCAATCAGTATATGTTGATCATGTTTGCAGGCGAGGCAGGCGAGGCCGCGACAATAGGGACAGCAGATAACCTCGTTGTGAACCCGTCGTCTGTGCGCGTGACTATCGATGCGTCGCCAGCGAATCCCGCCTCCTTATCACGGTCGATGTCCGTACTGGCCAAATTCAGAGATAGAACTAAGTGGGAAAAAAATACCAAAACGAAAACGAAACAGCCGAAGAAAGCAGCGCGACGTATATCCGAATACATTGTGGCTTTGAACAACAGAATAATTTTACCAGCAAAATCAAACTGAAACAAAAATTGTGCCAAAATTGAAAATAAAAATGTTGTGCTAAGTTCAAGCAAACCAACTTCAAGGAATACATCATGTCGACCGATATCATTGACTTGGCTCAGTATGGTAACATGAGGGGTCGTGACGTTTTCTCTCGCAATCTCTTCCAATCCGTGAAGGGTGACGGGTTGACAGCGGCCTCTCTGACCCAGAGCTTCTACGGCATTCCGTCGGCCAGCGACACCGAAGCCTCTCTCGCAACGGTGAAGGTGAGCGAGGGTGTTGCCGACGACACCGTCGGAACCTACACCGTCGGTGTGAACGACGGGGCGGTCATCAACGATGTTCTCGAATTGAGCAATGCTTCCTCCAAAATTACGTCTTCCGCCATCACTCTCGACACCTCGCTTGTACAAACCGAGGGCACGATCGAAGCCCCCAAAGTAGTACAGCATGCCGACGCCAAAAGCGCAGAAGTGGAGATCGTGGGTGGCGACGGCGCGACTCCTTTGATTAACTTTAACATCGGCGACACGGCTTCTGGTGCGCCCACGGTGTTGTCCGTGTCCGAGACTAGCGCGGACGTAACTGGGGTTTTGAACGTTAATGGAACCGATATTCTGCAAACCATCACGAACGGAAACGCGTGGGAAATCGACGGGACTACCGTTCAGTTGAAATCCGAGTATCCGCTGGTGAATGTCAACGCGCTGAACGCTCACACGACCACCGTTGCCCTGGACGTGAACGGGTCCATCGTCAACCGCGGAAACGACCTGTTTATGTACGACTCGACGGGGCTTGCAAACCTCAGCACCATGTCTTTCGACAATGCGTCGAACTCTCTGGCCCTACGGACATCTCTGGCGGATCAGGGAGGTGTTTCGGACTCCCTGGTGTTTCAGACGACGAGTGGTGTCGACAACACCTACCTCGACCGTCTAAAGTTCGAGGGTGGCCTCGGAGACCAGAGCGCAACCTTCAGCAACGTCAACGTTGGCATCGGTGCCGCCCCTTCTGGGACGCACCGCTTCGAGGTCTCGGGCACGTCTCTCTTGACTGGTGATGCCACCGTGGTTGGCAACGTCGACGTTTCCGGCAACGATCTGTTGAACGTGTCCGACATTACCTCGAGCAACGCTCTGGCCGAGCAGGCCACCATCGCTCTCACGTCCAGCGCGACCGACCCACAGATCGACTTCGTCCTCGGCGACCTTGCCGGAACACCAACGACGGCCATGACGATCACCGAGGCCTCCGCCACCGTTAACGTTGCGACGACCGTGACGGACAACCTCACCGTGACCGGAGACTTCACCGTGAACGGCACAACGACCACCGTCAACACCACCGAGGTGCGCGTCGAGGACAAAGAGATCGACCTCGCCTACAACGCCACGACGCACATCGAGCTTGACCAGGGTGGGTTCACGCTCGGCACAGAAGTGACCGGCATCGTCGTGCCGTCGGTGCTGTACAGCACGGCAGACACTCGCTGGGACTCTTCCATCACGATGAACGTGCCGTCGACCAACAAGTTCACCGTGGGTGGGAACGTCACCGAACTGAGCTCCTCTGGTCTCGATGTCAACAGCGACGACGGTGTCATCCACCTTGGCGCTTCAAAGCAGTGGCGAATCCGCATGGAGAACGACGGCACCAACGACCACCTGTACTTCGAGCACGACGACGATGGGACCCAGACCACGTGGCAGACAAAGATGGATATCATGCAGTAGTGGTAGATAGGTTCGTTGTAGATAGATCTTTCGTAATAAATAATATTTTATAATAAATAACTAACGAACTAACTACAATGTTTTCTGCTAGAAGGAATTCTCGTGGTCGCTCGTCTAGGATGGACGTTCGCGCTGTGCGCGCTCATCGCCAGCAGCAAGAAGAGAAAAAGTCTGCCGCAGCTCCCGCTGCTCCATCGCCCCCCTCTGTCGCGAAAACCTCCATTACCGCGACACCCTCTGCACCTGCAACCAACGTCCGTGAGATCTTGAAAAAGACGTCGGCCACAAGAGTGACAAAGAAACCCCTCGTCCGTAACGCAGCGGCACAACAAGCCCCTGTACAGATCAGCAAGAACGAGCTCAAAAGCATTATTGGTGGAACCAAAAGTACGGACGCCGCCTCCGCTGGGCCCCGGGGTCCCGCCGGTCCCGTGGGTCCCGTTGGTCCCGCCGGTCGCGTGGGTCCCGTGGGTCCCGTGGGTCCCGTGGGTCCCGTGGGTCCCGTGGGTCCCGCCGGCTCTTCGCAGACTACTGGAGACGCCAAATCCAAGGGCGCCGGTGCCCAGGGTCCGAAGGGGCCACCGGGTTCCACTGGCCCCCAGGGTCCAAAGGGTGCGGTGGGTGTACGCGGCCTTCCTGGATCCGCCGGTCCCGCCGGTCCCGCCGGTGCCGCCGGTGCCGCCGGTGCCGCCGGTCCCGCCGGTCCCGCCGGTCCGGTAGGCGCACGTGGGCCTGTCGGGGCCGAGGGACCCAGGGGGCCTAAAGGAAAAGACGGTATTTCCGTGAAAGGCGTGCCTGGTCCAGCCGGTCCTCTTGGTGCCAAAGGTATCCCGGGGCCAGTTGGTCCCAAGGGTCCCAGTGGTCCCAAGGGTAAGGACGGCAAAAATGGTGACGCCGGGCCAACTGGTCCCGCTGGTCCCGCTGGTCCCGCTAGTTTCGACCTGTCGTCGTTTGGAGTGACGTCCGTTTCCTACATTGGTGCAGGAAAATGGTCTGTGCAAACTGAAGACGGGAAATTCATCGCGTCGTTCAAGAAAGATAACTCCAAGAAATGATTTTTCTTTCAGCTGTCTATCATTGCGTGAATTTTCCAGAAATAAAATGTTGCGTGAGCTTAATTGATATATATACTGAAAACCAAAATGTCATTCAATGGAATCGGTCAGGTGGGTGCCGCGGCATTACCATTTGCAACTACAACAGGACGAGGTGCATTCGTTGGCCGTGACTACAAAGCCGATGGAGGCCCACGAGGACGACCCGCGGAAGACTACAACTTGAGTAACACTATGGTGAGCGCTCGCAATGCAGCCTCTGCCGCGTTTGCTATGGGAACCGTCCCGCCACAGCCAAATATGATGGCGGGAATCCTTCCCGCCGCCCTCAAAATCCAAGAGCACAAGGACATGAAGAAGGTCGCCGAAAGGTACTACGAAAAGTACATCAAGGACTTCAACCGGAAGTACGGTTTCACTGATGATCAAATCGATGACTTGATTCGGGAGTTCACAGAAGTAACGGATGAAATCAAGAAACTGATCCCCGATGATCAGATGAAGGACTTGTACTCGAAGTACATCGAATCGTACCCCACGATGTACCTGAGCATGATTCCCGCCGAGGCGCTCCAGACGAAACTCGCGGTGAAGTGTACCACGGACAACAAAAACCTCCGCAATAAGATCGAGAGCATGTCATCGGCTGTTTCGACTCTCGTAAGGAACCTGACTGAACTACAGATCTCGGCAGGCATCCCTCCGATCGTGAACCTCATGTTCGAGAGCATGCCGGACCCGCTGACGGCCATGACGGACCCCATGTACCACAAGTACAACAACGCTATCATGACGTACCACAAGCTTCTCCAGGACGAACAAGATGTACCCACCACTACAGATGCTCAAGGAACCATCATGACACACAGAGATGGTACCTACCAGTGTGCTCTCGGTAAGAACATGGCGAGTTTCCTTCGCCTGGAACCCATCCGGTTTCTCGAAAGGTTGGGCGAGCTTGTTAAGCAAACCAATGATTCTCATGAAATCAAGGAAGCAGGCCACGGTGATTATGATGCTGACCCTAGCAATCCACGCCCTACAGGAGTGGGAGTGGTTAGTAGCCCCTTCGGACGTAATGTTCCAGGCACCGACGGAACTAATTTGTCGGTTACCCGTGCTGAAATTAAGGAGCTTGAGACAGTTCTGAAAAACATGCAGACGCAGTCGGGATGCCAGCCCTTCGGGCAAGAATGGAACCACGTCGGTCCGACGCCCCCCATGAACCCCGCCATGTGTCTCAGCGAAGAAGACAGATTCCAGGCCGGTAACCCCCGCCACAACATCGGGCGCACCAACATGTACATGGCGAAGCGTGACCCGAACGGCAACGCGCAATGGGTGCAGACTGGACAGGTCCCGGCTCTGTCGAACGGAGGAGGCCCGCAGATGGTCCAGCACCAGCCGCAACCCATGCAACAGCAAATTGAAAACTACATGCCCGGCGTTGATCCTAGGCCGCCTCAGCAGCCTGTGTACCAGAGGCCCATGTCGCATCCGCAGGCCCAGGCCGTCCCCCCGATGCCAATTGAACCAGTGCAAATGGTTGCACCGGTGCAAGTCGAACACTTTAGCCAACCATTCACTGGATCGGACGGCGTGCCCAAACCCAAAACTCGCAGAACCAGCAGAACCACGACTCGTAAATCATCATCCAAAACCGCCAAAACCGCCAAGGCCGCCGGGGGCTCTAGGGGCTCCAGGGGCTCCAGGGGCTCCAGGAGCTCCAGGAGCACTACCAACTCCGGGGGCGGCAGGGCTCAATAAAGTGAAGTGAATGATTTTGAGTTCGTCGTCTTTGCCGTCGCCTTCGCCTTGTTTGGAGGTACAGAAACTCGTTTAATTTTAATTTTCTCAGTCACCGCTCTCTTGTCCCCCACGTGCTTCATGAGGCGCGCGGCCTGATCAGCGCCAAACAGCTCGGTGGCAGACTCTTCGATTAAGGTTTTGTTTAGAGGAGCACTGCTCTTGCTGCGATAGATCTTAATTTTGCCGGAAGGCGAAAATGTTTCGGGAATACCGTTTTCGTGCATGTGACGAGCAATTCTTCCTTCGAGAGATGATCTGCTCGATTTCAAGCCTTTGATTTCTTCCGAAGCGCCACGCAGCTCGTCGTCGATCTTGAAGAAGACGTCGACGTGTCCAGCAAACTCCTCCTCCCCGTGGTTGCGACTACCTGAATCCATGTTCGTGTTACAAGAAAGCAACAAAATAATTACGTCGATTTAATCGCGTTTTATCTCTTTTTTTTTGTATCGCTAAATGTAACAAAGAAGAGAACGCACAGAATGCTGCGCCTTTTGACCGAAAACAAGCTCGCCAGTATCGGAGCTGCCGCCATGGTCACAGGTGTCGTTCTTCTACTATCGGCCTCGGCGGTCGACACCGACAACGAAAGCGCCGAGCAGCTGGCCAACGTCAACAAAAAGAAAACGTTGCTGGCGCTGGGTGGATCGATTTTGTCTGTAGGCGTCCTCGCTCAGGTTTATGACCAGTACACTCGCTTCAAGTCTCCGGGTGGATCGCTTTCGTCGTCGCAATACCGCTCGTCGTCAGAAATGTCCCCACGAGAGCTCTCTGCATTCCAGGAGCGGGTGTCCACAGCCGCAGCGAAGCTACGGAAGAGTATTGCACAGACATCCGACATGGACATGGGACGCAGTGGAATGGGAAGCAGTGGAATGGGAAGCAGTGGAATGGAAGAAGAGTCTGCCGCCGAACTCGCCGCCCGCGCCAGCGCCCAGATTAGTTCATTCATTCAGAATTACTCGTAAAATAAAGAGTTTTTTTTATATTAATCCAGTGTATTGCGTCCGCAGATCATGGAGGCGAATTCACCCCCGAGAAAGACAACACAAATCCAACCACCGGCACCGCCGGCACCACCGGCACCGCCGCCGGCGCCAGTGCAACCACAAGGTGTCACATTCAGACACTCGGACGACACGTGGTACTCGGATAACGAAGACGAACTGCTTGATATTTGGCACGGTGTGCAAGACATCATCAAGAGTAGAGGAATTGTTATGTTGGATAAATGTAGGTTTAATCATTTTTGTGCGTTCGTGATATCGATGACAACAACCAACCGGGATAATTGTATCTAAGTTAATCCAACGAAGTCCGCACTCGCTTGGTGCCGGTAATCAGACGAGATGATTCTTTTGTCTCGGTGGAGTCTTCCGACAACGACATAGCCTCAACCATGGTCGCAAGATTGTCCACGACCGAATCATCCTGTTCTACAGGCTTGTCGACTGCACAAATCCCTTGCTCCTCCTCGGCGGCGACGGAAGGTTTTTCGGGTTCTTTTAGCGCATCAACAATGCTACCACCCTCTTCCTTGTCGTGGTTGTTGATGATTTCCGGAAAATCATCAACCACGAGCCCCTCCTCTGCAAGAGCTTCTTCTCCATCGTCAGTCTGCTGAAGTTCCGTCTCAACCACGAGCCCCTCGTCAGTCTGTCGAAGTCGAAGTTCATTCTCGTTATCGATGCTATCGATGTTATCGATGATTTCCGGGACAACCACAGTCTGCTGGCCTGCCGGTGTATTGTCAGTATCCTCCTCCACATCCTTTAGCATGTCACCAATGACTTGTGTCGTGATGACCTGCACATCTCTCTCGTTGATTGCCATGTGACTGTTCTCTTCGAGAGTTTTTACAAGACGAGTAAGCTCGTTGATTCTCTTGATTGCGTATAGAAGGACGATGCCGACTCCGCCAGCGGCAGAGAGGACGATGAAAATACTTGTCCACGTCCATCCAGTGCCCGATCTTACGGCACCTGCTCCCGCGACAACCGAGGCCGCGACCATGGATGCCGTGTCCACGGTCGCTCCTCCCAGATCGGTGTCGTCGTAGCAAACCTCTTCGTCTTCGTCTTCGTCTTCGTCTTCGTCTTCGTCTTCGTCTTCGTCTTTGTCTGTTTCTTCTTGTTCATATACGTGTTCCGTACCACACTCGGTCTCTCTCGATGTAGAGGGTTCGTCGTCGCTGTCGCTGTCGCTGTCACTGTCGCATTCCGATTCGGAATCATACTCGGACGATGAGTCGGACGATGAGTCGGACGAGTCGGACGAGTCGGACGAGGAGTCGGACGAGTCAGACGAGTCGGACGAGGAGTCGGACGAGTCAGACGAGTCCGGTGACTTCGGGAATTCGGAGAAACAAAGATCTTCGGTCTCGGACTCGGACGTTAAATCATATTCCGGCGCTGGTTCAGGTTGTGATCCATGTTCAGACTTGTCCACCAGGTCTTCCTCAGGCTCTCTTTCAATGTCTTTCATTTGGGCCGCGGTCTGAGGGTCATCTCCTTTCAAGAGAACGGATGAGAAGTCTGGGATCGTGACGTCGCCGCGATTCATGATGATAGGGAGGGTGTCGTTTGGTGTCGCGTGGTGTCTTTCACCAATATTTTTAGTTTTGATGCAGAGACGCGTTTCTAACCACGAGATTGCATCAGCCTCGCCATTGCGTCGTCTACTGACCCAGAATACTTCTTCTCCGCCTCTGCCTCAGATATAGCGACAGGGGGTGAAAAAGCCTCCGAAAGACCGCAACCTATCCCGTCGCTCTTTTTTCCACCTTTCCCGGTAACCATATCTTGGAACGAAGACGTCTGATGTCCCTGGCTGCGGTGGTGCTCAAGGCCAACAGACGCCGCAAAATCAAACGCGGTGTCGCCGCAGTACACGTCCTTGCCGACGACGATACTCGGCGTCCCTTTCAGCCACGTGGGAATGTTGACACCGCTCGCGACGTCTACGACATTGCACGGCAGCCGGTGTACATCTCTGACCTCTTTCATGAGATCAACCGAGTGCCGACACTCCGTTGAGTTGACATACAGTGTAAACATCGGTTCGGACGCCTTCTGTTGGCCACGCATCTGCGTGTTTTTCGCTTCTCTTTCAGGGGCCCTTATGATCGGCGCCAACCTCACTGGCGTCGGAATTGGGGTGTTGGTACCAGGCTTGGTACCGGGCGTCATCATTTTGTGAATTTATTCGAGTCTTCAAGTCCTCCAATATTTTTTATGTCTTTCGTTCGACGCACTCCCAGTATATTATTTATGATAATATATGATAATATAAACTATAATAAAGATGCACTCCTCCATAAAAAGGATAATTGATTATCCGAGAATCGCCCAGCGAACACCAGAGTGGTACGAGTATCGCAAGAAACGTGTCACCGCTTCCGAGGCGTCGACCATCATAGCACAGGGCAAAGGGTACGACCGCGTCTTCGAACAAAAGGTCGGTCTCCGAGACACCAACATCAGCAGCGAGTACATGACAATCGGTACCGACAACGAAGAAGCCGTCGTCGCGCTCTACCGTGAAAAGTTTCCCGAAGAGGAGGTCTTTCACGACTTGTCAATCATCCCCCATCAGACGCTCGACTACGTTGCCGCGTCCCTCGATGCGTGCACAGCGAGCGGAATCAACGTGGAGATCAAAACAGTGTTCAAAGAAAAGTTTGTAAAAGTTTCTAAGATGTACTACGACCAGGTCCAATTACAGATGGAAGTCGCCGACCTCGGAAAGACGCACCTGGTGCAACACTACATCCGGATGCCAGACCAACCGATCGTCGTGCACGAGATCTTACGCGACCGTGGTTGGTTTGAGAGAAATCGCGATATTTTCAAGGGGTTCGTTGAAAAAGTAAGAAACTTCTTTCCGTTCGTCCACGCCGACGAGTTTCCAACGACGAGCGTTTGATGATCAAACTTGAAAATGTTTTCCCATGTCAACGTTTAAATGTCGGCCACCAAACTCTGCATCATCTCGCGCCGGGTCAAGATACCCAAAAAATACATTTCGTTTGAAAAAGTATCGTCCGACCTCATCCTGAAAGACACGAGACCCACTGAGTACGCGTCGCGCGATCCCTTCGTATGCTACAGTGACGGGGGCGATGGTTTCATCGTCCCGAGGATGTACGGCGTCAACTTCATTCGGGCTGGAAATCTCCCGTTCGAGGATCGACAGAAGCACGGCAAGTCGTTCCCGCATATCGCGTTCTCGGGGTCTTTGCGTGAGTGCCAGGTCGAGCCGGTGGAGAAAACAATACGCGCCCTCGAAACATCACAGGGCGGTGTCATGAGTCTCTACTGCGGCTTTGGCAAGACGACGTGCTCGCTGAAGGTGTCCTGTCACTTCAAGAAGAAAACTATCATCCTAGTGCACACAACCGCTCTGCTCGAACAGTGGAAGGAAAGAATCGAGCAGTTTGTTACGAACGCGTCGGTCGGCGTTCTTCAGAGAGACAAAATCGACGTGACAGGACGGAGTCATGTGATCGCATTGATGCAAAGTGTGTCCAGGAGAAACTACCCCAGGGAGCTACTGGATTCGTTCGGTCTCATGATCGTCGACGAAGCGCATCACGTGTGTGCCGCCCAACTCTCTCGATGTGTCACCAAAGTCGGATGTAAGCTCCGCCTGGGTCTCTCTGCCACGCCGTTCCGCAAGGACGGCATGACACAGTTCTTGTTTGATTCGATTGGGCCGATCTGCGCGAGGGTGGATCGGGAGTACGAAAAGGTGCTCGTCGACGTTGTCTACGTTACCAGTGGTCCATCGGAAATGGTGTACATGAAACGAAAGGGTAGACAATCACCAAACATCGCCAAAATGATCAACAATCTGTGCGACGTACACGATCCGGACGGAGAGTTTCGCACGGAGTTGGTGATTGAGACGATCGTCAACGCTCTCGCCGAAGATCGCCACGTAATCGTGCTCAGTGACAGGAGGAATCATCTGAAAGTCATGGGCTCGATGTTGGCGAAGACGGCCGGCGTCGAAGTGGGATTCATGGTTGGTGGCATCAAGCCCGAAGACATCGAGGCCATATCCGCACGCAGAGTCATTATGGCGACCTACGCCTACTGCAGCGAGGGTTTAGACATCCCGTCTCTCGACACGTGTGTGTTCGCGACGCCTCGAAGCGACATCGTTCAGTGCTGTGGACGGATTCTGAGATACCATCCGTCCAAACAAGTACCTCGCGTCATTGATTTCGTCGACGACTCCGTCGTTTTTCAAGGCCAAGCGAGGAAGCGAAATAGGTACTACTCCAAACTGTGTGCCGACGTAACCTTTCTTGATGAACATTTGGAACGTACTTTATCGATGGAATAAAAGGGAGCGGACTAGGATTGAACCAACGCGCTGGTCGCGTCGTCGTGCTGTTTGGAAATGAATTCCTTCATCTCAGCAATGTCGACATTCATGATGTGCTTCACCTGGTGCGGGGTGAGGAACTCGGAGACGATGTTCACGGCACACATTGCTTTGGAACTATCGATAAAACTCTGAACGGGGTGCTGGTCTTGCGTGGATTGTATGCTTGCTCTCGCGGCTTCGCGCAGGAGCTCCGAGTACTTTAAGATGTGCTCCCGTGGTAGCTTCGAGCTCTCGTGTGCTCGTACAGACAGGTAGGACGTGACGCCAACGAACACCACGACAATAGTCGACAATTTCCAGTAGGCCATCGCGGAACGTTGGTTCATCCGATCCATTGCGTGGGACACGTTTGATTACAATAAACATTTTTTTAAGCTCACGAAAGCCTTGACGCCGCGGGCAACGAATAAGGATTTTCCAAGAGTTTCTGCAGGGCCGGTGAAGACCCCATTCTGCCATTCAACACATCGCCAAGCTTGCGAGTTTTCGTGCTGGCTTGCCCGGCTTGTTTGTTGTCCTTGGAGAACCTCACGTGGTTGATCTTGCCGGATCGCATGACGTTGACAGTTTCTTCTTCCAAACCTCTGCGGGATATCATGCCATCGACATGAATGTTCGCGGCCCCCGTGCGGTTGGTGCCGAGAAGTCCTGGCGCGACCAACACTGCGTCCCGCCGTGTCTTTGTAAAAATATCCCCTCTCTCTTGAGTATTACTGCCCAATTTTGCCTTTGCCTGGGGGGCAGAAACAGAAGAGTGGGCAGCCGACGTTGAAACCCGGTTCGAACCCCGGAGGATACCGGACTGCTCCATCTCGGACAAGTGTGTGTCGGTGTCCTCGTGAAGCGGTTCGAGGTTGCTCGCGTGCTTTGTGCCGGCGCCGCGGATGAAAGGTGTGCCGACCAGTTCCGACACACTTTGAGTCGTGCGGAAGATGAACGGAGAGGCGGCCGAACTCCCGACGGTGTGCGAAGCGGAAGCCCCGTGAGCGACACGGGCCGCGTTTTCCGCGACCACCTCTTTTCTGTCTGCCGGAACACGGAAGGCATCGGCCTCGTTCTTGACCGGTAGGCAGCTCGGTCCCCGCACTGCTGCGCCGGATTTGATTCCGTCTGTATTGAGTGCGAGGCTGCCGCTCTTATTCGTGGTCGATCCGGAGACGGGAGGCTTCCGGTCCTTGCGTAGCGCCGACACGTTCTGCGACATCTCCGGAATCATCATCTGCCTCGCCGAAACTTGCTGGTCGTGGTAGTCAGACGCTTTGGCAATCTTGAAGTTTGGAACCACGCGCTGCCCGTACGTCGCGATAGGATCGTTGTTTAGAGGTACGTGAATCTTCGTGTCTCGGGTCCCGGACGCCCCGGTCGCGAATCTTTCTCCTCCGGTGACGAGAGATGTGTGTAGCACTTCCAACTTTTCGTCGTGCGCGCCTCTGAACGAAACGTCGTCGGTCGATGCCGAGGCCTGCACCGGAGCCCTGCTGCTCTTCGCCAAGTGGTCGTCCATCCTGTAGCTTTCGAGGTGAGACCCAGTGATCTCGAAGGAAGGAACGAGAGCCGAGGACTGCGGAACACCTACCGCCACCGGCGGACCCACGGATTTGTGGTTCAGAGAAGATCGCTGTGTCACGGTCCTGTAGTCACCCTTCATGTGAGAACCGGACGCCCCGGAAAACGCTCCCCGTGGACCCCCGTCCGACTCGATAGTAGGCTGGTCGTTCAAAAGAAACTTGTGGAATCTCCTGCCGGAGCCAATGTGGAATCCGGCGGCGGACCCGTTGCCGGTTGATATCTGCTCGACCGGACGATCGAATTGTTTCTCGCTTGTGATGGGAACAGTGCTCGCCGCAAAGTCGGATTCCATCTTCTTCACGCGCGAGATCATGTTGCGTCCGAATAAGTCTTGGGGACCTGGTATCTCAGACACAATCTCTTCCTTTGGCTTGTAGGGAGCATTTGCCATTCTCATCCAAGGTTTCTCGCTGACGGTCGGGTTAGGGTCCTGTGGGTGGCTGTACTGCTCGTTGTACCGGGCTTCATCATACCCGATGTCGGTGGTGTTGTCCGTTTTAAGTGTCCGGACGCCCAAAGGAATCGGTGCCGGGGATGACGCCGTGCAGTGATGACGTGCAGGAACCATGTCGACGGCGACATCTTCATTTGGTGCTTGTTGTTGTTGTTGTTGTTGTTGTTCATTTTCTTCTTCTTCTACATGGTTTATTTCGCGAGGGTTGACGGCGCGAATGTTGTCGCTGATAACCTTTCTGGTAACTTTGCTGGTATCCTTGCCCTTCAGCCTCATGTACTGATTAGCGACGAGGCCGCATGCCGACAATACGAGAACTTCCATCTATCTATCTCACTCAGTGGATTATATCAACATTTTTTCTCAAAACTACAGCATTTGAGACAGCCTGACGATCTTCTTCTTGATCTCGGCGGCCGACGTCGAGGTTTTGCGCTTCGTTGTCTTCCTCTTCTTTTTCTTGGTTGCACTGTTGCCGCGTTTAGCCGTCACCGTACGAACGTGAAGCTGCTTGGCAGAGGCCTTGGTCTTGCCATCTTTGTTTTTCGTGTACTTGATAGAGTACGTCGTGACCCTTTTCTTGCGGTACAGGTAGATTCTAGATGGTTTTGTGCGTCGCCTGATAGCCACTCTCGCTGCCAGGTGTGCACCGGTTTTGGTGGTTGAACGTGATTTTCCCTGGCTCGAAACCTTTTTTTTCGGGTCTAGCGTCGACTTCCGAAGGACCGTGTACGAACGCGATACTCCCGTAGCTTTTCTTTTCTGGGTAGCGGGAGCCATTTTCGTCTTTTTCGTCAAATCACTTATACCGTATGTAAATATAATATTTTTCGTTTTGCACGGAACATTCTACCACAAACGTTCTTCAATTTCAAAGGATGAATGAAGAAAGATTCTAGAATTTCCGGGAAAAAATCGTGTGATGAACTAAATTATATGAAGGTTGACACTTACAAGTTCCAGATGGCGAAAATGGCGATGTTGATTCGTGGAGGAGCGACCCCGGTGCAACCATTCTCTCTTCGCGAGATCAGCGAACATATTTCAGACATGAAGATGGGATCGTGGATCTCCTCTCTTCTTCGATCAGCATTGGAGAGAGAATGCTTTGCGGACAACGATTTCATGGGAAAGAAGGGCGACATTGTTTCCATCGCAGAGCTGGTTGAGGGTATGGCATTTTACGCCACCACGATGGGATACTCACCATCCGCGTGGGAGCCAGCGCCATCCCCGACCTTTGACAACTTTGCAAGGAGACCGGGTGTTTACAAGACATTATTGAAGAAAATAGACAACTGGGCTACCTCAAGCGGGGTCAAGAAGCTCTCGTCTGTCAAGAAACTCGTCCGCATTAGGGTCAGCGACAAGATGAAGAAAGTGTGTGAAAAACCGAACGCCCTGGGAGTCTTTGACGACGCCGCTGACATGGCCACCATCTACGGAGATACTGATCTCAAGAGCATCATCCATGGCCTTCATCTTCTCGGCAAATACCCCCAGCAAGATCCTCGATTTTACGTTCACATGGTGTATCGGTACTACATGAACGAGTTTCACAAGCAGCTCGCCAACGAAGACAAGGTGCTGCGATTCCCCAGCATGCAAAAAATTCTGGACTCAACGAAACCGATCGACTGTATCGGAGCAATACCGGCGGAGTTCCGAACGTTTGTCAAAAGTAGCAGAGGAAACACCGTCTCCACCGTTACCGTGCCAGTGCCCTCCAAGACCAACGCGAACGAGGTGGTGTACACTCACAACTTCGAGGCCGACGTGCCATGGGTTCCGGTGATGAGAGCCATGATCTTCGGATTGTTCGTCAATATGAACCACCGGTTCAGAGAAATCTATCCCAGGTACCTTGTCAGAGGGGAAGGTGGGTGTAAAAAAGGAAACTCGGCCATCGTCGCGGCGCTAGCGCGATCGATCGAGATCGAGGATCTCGTGCAGACGCTCCAAGGCTTTCAGTCCGTCTCTGTCTACACCAAGGACCTCTTGGACCAAATGCTGTCGATCGACTACAGGGTGTCCGGCATCTTTCCCAGGTACAACAGCCACTCATTTCCAGGCGAAGGCGAGCAGCTGCACGAGCGGCTCGGTTACCTGCACCAGGACTCGATCAGAGGAGTGTTTCAGCGCATCGCGTCCAAGACGTCGTCTGATTTCTGCAGCAACATATACTCCGGCCTGAAGATCGAGTTCAAGACCATCGAAGTCTTCAAAGAATACTGCACCACCAAAACCTTCATGGCGTTCAAGAGGAGGGACGAGGGCGAGTGGAGGCAGTTCATTGTCGACACGACGAAGATTTGCTGCATTTTACATGCGTGGAGCAGAAAGAGCGACGCCGATGAGTTCGTGAAGGAATATGGGTGCGGAGATCGATACCTGTGTCGTGTTTTGGGAGAGCTCGTGTGAGCATAGACAGATGCCTAATTTTTGAATAAATTTTGAATGCCAAAACCAGTCAAAAATCATTAATTTAATGTTGCCTATAGATATCACTAGTAAAAACTATTAGGTGTGGTTTCCATGTCATCCGCCTATGCCACAGACCTATCGCAGTACCCAATTTCTATTTCTGGGGATCAAATCGTTCAAAACATCATACAAGTTGCCCAATCCGACGGGGTGGACGCCGTTTCTCTCGATCATGACTTTTACGGAGTCAGTCAAGACGGGAGAGTCTTTTCCATGGCCTGCTTCCGAGTGGTCGAGAGCGGCCCGAACACGAACACGGGGACGTTGGAGTTGCACATTTACAACTCTGACGGCGTCTCGGTGCCGATCCTCACGATTGGAGAGGATGGGACCACCATCGAAGGGTCTCTCAATGTCAAGGGTGGGCACACATCGTTGGAAACTACGTCGGTCGTCGTCGAAGACAAGGACATGGTGTTGGCCAGCGGTGCCACGTCTGTCGAGCACCTGGACCAAGGGGGAATCATCCTGGGGACGGATGAGTCGGGTACAAAGGATATGCTCTACGACCTCGGCGGCGACGTGTGGAAATCCAACATCGGCGTCAACGTCGACGCCGATGCCGCCTTCACCGTCGGCACCGTCGGCGACGCGCAAACGATATTGGACGGCACCGGTCTCACGATCGGAGACGTCTCTCTCACAGACGGTAGCCTACAACTCGCGCCGGATATCTCTCTGGGAACGGAGGGCCTGGAAATCGGGGACATTTCAGTCACGCCACTCGGCGGACTTGTTATGGGCAGCGCCGATGGGTCGGACGTCGACCCAACGGTCGTTCTCGACGAGTCGGGACTGTACCTAAAAAACACAGAAGCAGCACTCTACCTGGGTCAAGCAGGGTGGAAGATCGCGTACGACTCGTCGTCCCAGCACTTACTGTTCGAGTTCTACGACGCCGATTCCAGCTCGTACGTAACAAAGGCGGAATTCAAAGCTTAGGCTTCTCCTTCTTCTTGGCTGAGATTGACGAGGTACTTCAGAAGTTTCTTTTTTTCGGAAGCCGATGTCCGCACCTTTCGATACTCGGCCGCGTACTTGGCGCGGTCCTCGGCGCTCACGGTGGTCATGAACTTGGTGAATATTTCGGCCTGTTCGTCGGCGAGGATTCGGAGGCGTGTGAGCGCCTTTCTGCCTTCCATTGCAATGTAGTCGTCGTCGTCCATCAACAGTTCGTACATGCCTTGAAGGAACTCTTCCTTCTTGTCGGGTGAGTTTTTTACAGCCATCCATTCGAGGATGAGGCTCTCGCGTTCCGCCTTGGTCAGAGTCGTGAGCAGGCGCTCGAACATGTACTGCCTAACACCGGGATCCACGCCCGCGAGAGCTTGCCCGCCCTGGTTCGTGATGAAAGTCTCGTCATCGTCCAATGCGTCCATCATGTTCTGCAGGAACGTTTCGCGCTCGGCAACGTCATCCTTCTTCGCGACCCACTCATCCATGTAGGCTCGACGCGTCGCTTGGTCAAACATTCCCATGAACTTCGCGAACTTCAGACTCTGTTCTTCCGGTGCGATGTTCATCGCCGTGAGAACGTCGGCGCCCTCCTCCCGTACGTCCGTAGGGACGTCCACCGCCACCCCCGTCCCGTCCACACCGGTGTCCTTTTTGACGATCGCCGACTCCTTGTTAGCCCCGAAGAAAGCTTTTGTGGTGCCCTCGTCGTCCACCAGACTCACGGCTTCCACCCCAAGCACCGTCGTCCGCTCGACATCTCCAAACATGTCCGTATCCTTCATGTAAACGCGCTCGCCGAGTGTCACGTGCGACATCGTCGTGATAAAATTGGTGTGGAATCCCTTTGCTATAGACAAATATTTTTTTTTCCATTTGATACACAAATTGTCAACCTCTTTTTGAGATTATAATGTCGCGCACCAATACACAAACATCGTCACAGCCGAACCGATGAGAGTGAAAACAGTGAGGAGATGTCACATCTGCAACGCGAGGCTCAAGATACACGAAGGAAAACTTTGTTCGTGTGCCATGCTGCTTTGTATGAAACACCGGTACAAAGCCGACCATTTCTGTCCGGCCGGCAAAGTTGTAGACCCCATGGATAAAATAGAGCCGCGAAAGGTAGAAAAGATATAAGTATAAAATATGCGTCCAGACCGAATATAAAATAATGTTGCTCATGCTCACATACATCAGACGCGTCTTCATCACATGTCCAACCAAATGTACCAACCTCCGCAGCAGCAGCAGCAGCAGCAGCAGCAGCACCAGCAGCTCCAGCACCAGCAGATGCAACAGATGCAACAGATGCAACAGATGCAGCAGATGCAGCAGATGCAGCAGATGCAGCAGCGTCAGATGCAGCAGCGTCAGATGCAGCAGCGTCAGGTGCACCAGCGCCAGGTGCAGCAGCAGCAGCAGCGACAGATGCAGGTACAGCAGCATCAGCAACAACAAATTCTTCAGGCGAGAAGAAAACAGATGCTCGAGAAGCAACAACAGAAATATGCTCAGGGGGGAAACCAGGACGCCGCCGTACACGACGACAGCTACGGAGACAGCGACAGCGACAGCGACAGCGGCAGCGGCAGCGGCAGCGACAGCGACAGCGACAGCGGCAGCGACAGCGGCAGCGACAGCGGCAGCGACAGCGGCAGCGACAACGGCAGCGGCAGCGGCAGCGACGGAGACATCAACGGTGACGGTGACGGTGACGACGACGATGACGGTGGCACCGAAGTCACGACAGACTCTGATTCGGCGTCGGACGCCAGTTCAACAACAACTCACGAACACTCTGTGAGGTTCGACTTGCAACACGAGTCCACCGCCACCAAGGCCAATTTTTCAGGCACCAAGGGCACCAAGGGCACCAAGGGCACCAAGGGCACCAAGGGCTCCAATGGCACCAATGGCACCAAGGGCACCAAGGGCACCAATGGCACCAAGGGCACCAAGGGCACCAAAGGCACCAAAGGCACCAACGCTGCAGAAGCAAAGACGCGCAGTGCGGTTGCCGAGAAAGACAAGAAGGCCGACGGCAACAATGCGGGTGCCGACGACATCACAAGAGAGATGGGAAAACTCGCGATGACAAACATCTCCCCCGCACACATCCCGTCGCCCGCTATGCCCCCCGACGAGTACATGTATAACGTCATTTCTGACGTCCTCGGTACCAACAACAAGAAGAATTTTCAGCGAATCTTGTCTAGGACCCCGTTGCCCATCGCCATCAAGTACATGCACCACATCGCCCAGAAAGCTTTCGCCACCGGCAACAAAGACATCCACAAGGTTGTCGTCGACATCAACAAGAAATACAACATCGTGTCCGACCTGTACCTCGATGCGTTCGCGAAGGGGGACAGCAAGTCCATTCACAACGCCATGAACTACCTTGAAAAAACGACACAGGCGTTCAACACGAAAGCAGAGTTCAACACCGACGAGCTACTCAAGTTTTTCACACCGGAGTTTATCGCCATGAACCTCATACAGTCCGGGAACATTGGGACGTACGATAAGGTCATGATCGAGTTCAAGAACGAAGAGGTCCGCATATCCAGAGGATTTCACGTCGCCAAGCCTCTCCTAGCGGCCTACTTCGGCGTTCCATCCTTTTTCTCGAACCAGAAGAGATACAGCTTTAACCGAGACATCATCGTCCTCGCCATCTGCGGAGGAAGCACGGAGACGCTCGACTACGTGGTCAAGAAGACCAAGATCGGCAAGATATCGCACGACATCGTCCTCGAGGCCCGGTCGTGCCAACCGATCCCGGCGCACATGATGAAGCATCTCGTGGAAAAATTCAGCGTCCCTGAAATGAACATCTAGGTCAATTGTTATAATAATTTGTTGACTTGTAAAGTATAGAGTATGACTCTCATTCGTGATCGCCGGACGCTGGCCATTGCGTTCGTGGCTCTACTCTGCATCATCTATCTTATTGACTCCATGACGGAAGTTACCGTGCTGGAAGACACATCGTTGCCGGCTGGCATGGAGAGACCGGGGCCGAAAAAAACGTACCAAGAATTCGTCAAACAGGCAACGGCAGTTGATCCCGCCTATCCGATCGGTATTCCCATGATTAGTTCAACCGAAGATACCCACAAGCTACCAAAATATCTAAAATATAAAGAAAAGTTACTCACGCCTGTCATCAACCAGGAAGTTTGCGCTTCATGCTGGGCAATCTCCGTCTGTCACGTAATCAGTGATCGCATTTCTCTATTGACCGGAGGAAAAATTATCCGGCCACTCTCATTCCAAGAACTGCTTAGCTGTTTCAACCCGAAAGGAAACAACGTCGGCTGCGAAGTCGGTGGATCGCCGGAAGCGGCATTTCGACACGGCATGGAGAAAGGTTTTGCGCTAGACGTCGAGTATCCATATGTCCAGCAGAAGACGACCCAGATCGTTGCATGTGATGCCAGAAAACAACAAGGTCCCAGGACTTTCATTCAGAGAGGATCTATCAAGTCTCTTTGCGAGGATCCCTCTCGCTACGAGAAGGGGAGCCCCCAGTACATGAAGATTATAAAAAACAATGTGAAGCGGATGAAGACCGAATTATACCTGCATGGGCCTATCTGCTGCACCATTCAGGTCTACAAATCGATGTACAATTACGACGGCCTCTCCATCTTCGAAGGACCCGACGATGACGACGAGTACGTGGGTGGACACGCCGCCGTATTGTTTGGTTTCTCAGAGGAAGTTAACGGGGTCGAGGAGGGATTCGATGGCGACACATGGTTCATAAAAAACTCGTGGAGTGCGTCGTGGCCGATAAAATCACCGGCCTCCAAGGGCCTCTTTTACATGCGCGCTGGAAAAAATTGCTGCGGAGTAGAATCAAGAGCCTCGTGTGCCCAGCCAGTGATAACAGACGAAATACGAAGGCATCTGGTCCCCTTGAAGCAGAGCAGCTACCATAGCTACACGGAATATGTTTCCGACCCAGAACGCGCCAACTTCATCACCAAAGCTACCAAACTACGCACATTGTAAATATTGTATTTTTTTTGTTTTCTTTAAGAAACTGCAAACTGCGCGATGGGTGCCGCGTGCTCGTCGTCCGCGATAACCAAGTACAAAGTTCTTCGAACTTACTTGAAATCGAAACCATGTATCACATTTGACTTTGTTCAAACATTCTTACCTGTAAGACACGGACCCCCCATAATTTTATTTGGAGAAAACCACTTCCAGAGCGAGGCGGACTCTATGATACAGAGGTGTGTGACTGTATTTACGGCACTGAAGGTCATGGTCAGCGACTGCCCAAATCCGACGTGCCGGATCCACTTCATCATGGAATCACACTTAGACCTGACTCGCGCCCCCAACATTGATAAAAAAGTGTTCAACGAGAATGATTTTGTGGCAAAATTACCCAAATTACCCGAACCTGAACCTCTTGACGTGAACGCTATGGACGCTCGTTCGACAAACAAGTTTAACCTGGCGGACGCGACGATCAAATACAAGAAGCACGCAAACATGTATACCGATGGACTGAGCGTAATCCACTTTGACCTGTTCCACTTCCTGAGAGGATCGTTTAACGTTTACCTCAAAAATCCGGAATCACGGGATCCGAGGATGAATTACGAATTTGTGGTGAACCAAACCAAACAGTGGATCTTTGAGGCATTCGTTCACATGGATGTGTATATATTATTATGCGACATGTTCGACGAGGCTCAAACAAGAACGGAAGAAAAGACGGAGCCACACCGACAGCGAGTGGAGGCCGAACTTAACCTCTTGAATGAAGTAAAACCGGGACACCACTTCTGGATGTTTCAAATCACACGCTGGGTCTATGAATTCACTCATCAAATTATCATGTACACAAAGAATAGAGATAAAATGTTTAGTTCCGATCAATCACGGCAAAACGTATGGCAAAAAGATCTTGTAATGGCTGCAGACAAAATCACTGATGCAATCGATGATATTACACACCGACCAAATAATTGGTCGATGTTCGAGCTTATCACCCTGTGTGGAGACTATATAACATATTGTGTATACCTCAGAAAAAGACTACATCACCCGGATATGGAAATGCCAAGTGACGACATCTTTGTCTTGTACGGCGGAAGTATGCACATGATGAATATTTCAGAATTGATAGCGGCAACAGTCACCCACAAGGAAGATTTGGTCAAATTGTCCACTTCACTGTGCAATAATCCTATGTTACCTATGCTACCTCTTTTTTTCAGAAACCTATGTTCCAAACACGCCTAATACTATGTCGTTCTATTATAGTGAATTTTTCAAAGGCGTGGTTTACATGATCACAGATACGTAATAATATGCCTAAACACACCATCCGCAGGCATGTCCGCAACTTTGCGCAACAGCTGGGCATTGCGCGTGCTCATCCGCAGCCTGGTGCGGTTGCTTAAAATCTCGCGCATCAACACGAGCTGCCCGCGCTTGTGCCAGTTCTCATCCCTGATCCTTGCAGCAATAATTTGTTTGAACGGCCAGCGCTCGCTCCTGGGCATGTCCGAAACTCGGTTACCCCTGTTGTCTTTCGGCAAGCACGAAGCGCCACGCTCCAGCAACCAGTTGAACCTAATCATGATAGAGTGGTCGGAGTGTAGCGATGGCGTAGTGCGCATCAGAGACATCAGAGGCGATCGGCCAGCGCCGTCCCTGATGTCAAAATCGGTGGATGGATTGACTACCGCCTCCAGAACCTCGACCGTCATCATGTCGGCTATGCGATGCAAGGGCGCGTTGTACACCTTCCGAAAACAGTCCCAAGCCAGAGTATCCGTCTTCGCACCCAGGGACACCAGCGTAGACACGAGCACGTGGTTAAGTCTGACGCCGTAGTGCAATGTACTCCACCTGTTCGGGTTGGCGCCGTAGTCGTCGACCAGCTTGACGATCCCCGTCATGTCGGCGAAAACGGGGTTGTACGCCACCGTCTTGGCGGCCTGGTCGAAGCACGAATCGAAATCTTCCTGCCCGAATGGATTTTTTTGCTTCACGCGTGAAAGCACCATGGCATCGATCGTGCGCGGGCACCCGTATATGGCTGCGTTGGCGAGCCCCCTCTTGTTGTAGTTTTGCCAATCGTAGCTGATACGGGCACCCACCTCGACCAGCGCGACCCCGAGGTTGTCCACCTCCGTCATCAGAAGAAGGGTGTTGCCGAACATGTCTACGTGGTCGATGTTGGCACCGGCGTCTTTGAACTCGCGCAATACGTCGACGAACTCGTCCACGGACGCATCTAGGCAGAAGCGGAGGCCGAATACAGCCGTCCGGCTAAAGAAATCTTGCGCGGAGGGGTCGAGACCGATCTTCAAACACTTTTTGAACAACGGGATGCTCTGCACGACCTGAGCTCTCGCGAATGACAGGTTCATAATAATGCAAATTTATGTTTTGAGACCGAGTGACAAACTCAATTGTTTACGGTTGAGTTTGGACGGCAAGGCCGCCCCCCGTTCTGTCACAAACTAAACCATCCACTCTTTCTCTCAACATGGCCTGCAAGATGAACTCGAACTTGACTTACAAGACGTTCCCAGATGTCGACTTTTCGGCGATCAAGTTCGATGGTATTCGCCCCGGGAAGAACGGCATGAAATTCGCGAGCCTGGTGGGCGGCAATGGACGACGCCTGGTTGCAGAGACGCCTGCGATGAAGATACCTTGGAACACCGAGATCAGGAAGAGCGAGGAAACCGGGCAGTGCTCCTCCAAGATCGCTCTGTCGTTCCAAGGGATGAGCGACGATGAGGCAGACGACGGTAAACTCCGCCGCTTCTTCAACTTTCTGAATGGTGTGGACAAAAGAGTGAAGGAGCTCGCCGTACAGAACAAGAGCGAGCTCTGGCAAAAGACCATGGACGAGGGCAAGGTCGAAAATTATTTTCAGAGCTCGGTCAAACCATCGACAAACGACAAGTACCCCCCAACCTTCCAGGGCAAGATCCCTCTCCAAGAAGGAAAAAACCCTTCTTCCGAAGATGTCAACGAGGCCATGGACATGAAGATTGTTGTTTTCCGCAAGGACAAGACCCCCGTTTCCCCCAAAGAGCTGAAAGGTGGCTGTCTCGCGAGTGTTATCGCGGAAGCTTCATACGTCTGGTGTACCCCGATGATGATTGGTATTTCTTGGGTTGTCAAGTTTGTTCTCGTTGAGCCCAAGCCGTCCGAGACAGACTTCCAGTTCACGGACATGGAAGACTTCGCAGACGTCAAGGAAGCCAAGGACGAACCCTCCGACAACAAGCGCAAGAGGGAATCCGACGATGACGATGGCGGTGATGACGTTTCTGACAACGAAGATGCTTTGGATGACGAGGAGGAGGAAGAAGAGTTCAACTGAATTCATTCCATTTCATTTCATGAGTAGGCACGAATTCAGGTGTTGGTTTTCGGAGTGGTGGATTTTGCGAAGCCCGTGAAGACTCAGATATTTTTCGATCTCTAGGCCATGGAGAGACCCCAGATACATGACCATGCCGTTGCATCCCGACGTGTTCTGTATCATGAATATGTGGGCGAGGAGCCATACATCCATGAACTTGTTGGTGTATCTCTTGTAGATCTCTTTGATTTCTTCCAAGTCATGGGAAAAGCTGTGAAGCGAAGGAGTTGATGTTCGTCTCGACGAGCAGTAATTTTCGTGAAGCTTCACGTACTTGGCGTTAATAACAGAAATTCCACCGGTGATATCACGCACCCATATCCTATCAAAGGTCACTCTCTGCGCCGGAGTCATTTTGTCCCGGAACGTCTGGAAGACACCAACTAGTCTCCCAGCAAGGTTTTCTCTGTCCGGCAAGAGTGAAGACAGGGGGTGTACGAGCGACTCAAACACCGTCAACACGGCGTCATCGAAAGACCCCTGTGACGCCCGGTGGTTCGCGTAGAAAGATATAGCTTCAAACAACTTTCCGTCCGGGAGCACCGACACCATGTCCACACGCGGGTCGATGAAATGGATGCGCTTTGCACATCCGCCGGGACAGTGCCGAGAGTTGATCTTCATCACCTCGAGGCAGCTCCTGAGGCTGTTGAGAATCCCAACATTGACCGCGGCACAGGCTTGTGCGACGGAGGTCTGGATCCCCGTTTTAGGGGTCATGATGTCGTACGCGTGGATGAAGTTCTCTACTAGCACGTGTACACCGGTAGTTTTCTGAAGTATTTCCGACGCAAGAGAAGAGAAGTGTCTTTGCTGAGGACAAGATCCTTTGTTGGCGTGCTCTTCGCTAAACACATACAGCTTGCCGGCAGGTGTTGCATCCCACACCGTCAACCGCCACGGACCGGAGACCGGGCTGGCTGACCCCACTCCCACGATGTCGTCCAACACCTGTCGATCACTCATAGATCGACCCTTTACCACATAGGAAATATTAAATAGCCTTAAAGCGTCCCAAACACAAACTTTAATTTATATTACATATTTCATATTCATACCATGTTTCTCGTGTACCTACCGGTGATCTTTGTGTCCCTGTGCCTGTGTGCCAGAAGTGTGCACCACTGTCTTCCTACTCCCGCTCGTCGTGCTGTCTCACGAGTCGTTTCCGAGGTCGTCATCGCGGCGGCCTTCGCGGCAGCACGGATATGCAGATACAGTATGGCGACACGGTCTGCATACATATGGGATACGCGAGGCCGCCTGGGAAATGGGCTCCTTGTCGGCGTACTCGATGCATTGCTCCGGGTTGACGCGGACCAGACGCGTGTGAACACTTCTTCCGGACACGCATCGATTCAAATACTGGAGGCGGTTGCAACAACAGGACACCAAGGAGACTGTGACGTAACCAATATTCTGGCCGACATATGGACCGACGGCGATGGCCTACGCATAGACGTTCCCATCAACTCTCTGGTGGATCCAATGCCTTTGGAAGACATGGACGTCACCGTGAGGATCAGATATCGCGGACATAGCAACAAACCGAAGCGGTACCCGGCCGAAACGTTTTCGGCGAGGTACACGTGCAAAGGCTCGCAGCAGACATTCCGGTTTCCGCCGTACGCGTCTTCGGAAAGTATCCGTCGCGGACTTGGCGCGCCGCGAATCGTCCGCTGTAACTTCGTGGGCGAAAATGGAAAAATATTGCTCGGGCCGGAAGCCACGGAGTCAGCAGGGCTTCGGCGCAACTACTACGAAAACGTTCAAGACGATCCGTGCCTTGTCAAAAACGTCGTCACATTCTTCGAGCCGTCGACACGATTCCAGGAACAAGAGCAGCTTGTCGTCACCACATCAAAGTCCAACTCGAAGATTTTTTTCAACTTAAAGGAACCAACCAAGCTCGCTTAGAACGAGAAACTCAATTTCTTGATGCACATCCATGGTCACCGCAGCGACTTCTTGCAAATCTTGGACGAAGTTGCACTTGAGTACCTCGTCGTACCCGAGCCACTTCAATGCGAGGTGAATGCAAACGATCATGTAAAACTCTTTCGGGTGTCCCTTGATCAGCATGTTCGCCCATACCCTGGACCTAACTCTCATCCAATAAGTTAGCGCCAACACAAAGTACTGCTTTGGAAGATTTCTTTTCGTCACCCATTCCAAAAAGTAAGCTCGCTCTTCGTCGGTCACGGGAGATGCGACTATTTCCACTGGCTGCTGATACAACGCGTACGTCGCATTCACTGCATTCACTGCATTCACTGCATTCACCGATTCCCGTGGCCTCTTGGACGGTCGGTGGACGCCCCTTGAAGGTAACATCGCCATGGATTTTTTTAAAATCGGCGTACAAATTAAAAATAAAAAATCATTTCAATTGTTTACGGAAAAAAAACTCAGGACTTGCGCTCGAAGCGTTTCTCGGTGACCCGATCGTGTTTCATGTCGCCTTGACGCGTGAAGCCGAACTCGTCGAAGCCACCGTCGGGGTTGCGTACTTTGGTGTACTCGAGGACGTGAAAGCTTCCCCGTTTCAAGTGGCCATGTGACGTCGAGGCCAACTCTTCAGGAATGATGGAATTGGAGAACATGCTGTGCGCATCTTCTCCAAGAAGTTCCATAAATGAAGACGCAGGCGACCGAGACGACAACGCTTGCATGGGAGCAAGAACAGAGCCAACGTTCATATTGCTGAGAGCACCCATGGCACCCATGGCACCGATGGCACCCATGGCACCAAAAGGTTCGAATGATTGGAGAGTTTCGTAAGGAATCATTCTGCTGGTGGTGGCGGTGCCGGTGCCGGTGGCGGCGGC
>Ga0206126_10001096_pt1 | contig 33701 bp, 42 predicted proteins | sample Helgoland_Spring_5_FD_148621 | JGI IMG/M metagenome (GOLD analysis project Ga0206126, IMG submission 148621) | Pelagic subsurface seawater microbial communities from Kabeltonne, Helgoland, North Sea - Helgoland_Spring_Bloom_20160412_1 | ecosystem: Environmental > Aquatic > Marine > Epipelagic ...
GGGACCATTTGACGCCATAGCCATCAAAAGGAATGCTATCCCGCTGTTAGGAAAAAATATTCAATCTAGTTTAATGAAAAAAATAGTATCATCTAAGGTTGAAAAAATATATATTGCTTTAGATAGTGACGCTATAAAATCTGCTTTAAAATTTTGTGAAATGTTTATGAATGAAGGGAAAGAGGTTCATTTAATTGAAATGGACGATAAAGACCCTGGGGAGTTGGGATTTAAACGTTTTACTGAACTTATTCAAAAGTCTGTTCCATTAACTTTATCTGGGCTTTTGAGTAGAAAATTATTTATATGAGTACTTTAAAAAAACATTATGGACGTATATTAGAAATTTCTGATGACCATAAACAAATAACCCTCCCAGATGGAAGATATTACCAACGAAATGGTGAATATTACCCCTCTGTAACTTACGTATTGAGCCATTACCCTAAAGGTAAATTTTTTGAGGATTGGCTTAAAAAGGTAGGATACGCTTCAGAATATATTGTAAAAAAAGCGAGTGAAGAAGGTACACAAGTTCACGAAATGATTGAAGCTTACCTTAATGGTGAGGAATTAAAATTTTTAGAATATGGTGTTCCTATGTACCCTACTTTAGTATGGCAAATGTTTCTACGATTTGTTGATTTTTGGGAAGAATATAAACCTACATTAATCGAAGCTGAAGTTCATTTATTTTCTGATAAACTTAAAATTGCAGGAACCTGTGATATGGTTTGTGAAATAAATGGTGAATTATGGGTTATAGATTTTAAAACATCTAACCATTTACAAACTACCTATGATTTACAAACAGCTATTTACGCCCAATGTTTTGAAGAATGTTTTGGTAAAAAAGCAGATCGTACTGGTGTATTATGGTTAAAATCTTCTAAGCGGGGTCCTAAAAAAGGTGCTATGCAAGGTAAAGGATGGGAAATGTATGAATCCAAACGTTCTCAAGAAGATAATTTAAGTATCTATAAAGCAGTTCGTACTTTATTTGATATTGAAAACCCAAAACATAAACCTGCATTTACAGAATTCAGAACTACAGCTAAAAGAAATTCGTAATATTTATAGTAAACATTTTACTGTGAAATTATACGATATCTTACAAGAAATACAAGGTAAACCTAAAGCTATTATATTAGCGGGTGCTCCTGGAGCTGGAAAAGGATATATCTTAAGGGGCTTAGACTTAGGGGGCTTAAAAATAATGAATGTAGATGATCAATACATTGCCAATTTAAAACAATCTAATGTTAGTTTAGATTTAAAAAATTCAACTCCCGAAGAAAGAAGTAAAGGAGCTTCAGCAATGGCTTTAGCAGTTAAAGATTTTAAACAAGATGTAGCATTTACTATTAAAAATAAAGAATCATTTATTTTAGATGGTACAGGAGCTTCATATAACCAAACAATAAAATTAAAAACTGAATTAGAGGAGGCAGGATATGAGGTATTTATGCTTTATGTTTATACTGATTTAGAACGTTCTCTAAAACAAAACCAAAACAGATACGAGAAATCAGATGGCAAAGACAGAAGTCTAGCCCCAGGTATTGTAATGAAAACTTGGAAAAACGTAACTCAAAACTTTAAACCCTACCAAGATCTATTTGGTTCTAATTTTACTTCAGTAGCTAATACCTTAGAAGACCAAGAAATATCAGACTTAGAAGATATAATTGACACATATCTTACACCTTTTACTCCCAAAGGAACTAAACCTAAAACTCCTAAAGAACAAGCCCGATCTGATGCTAGAAAAGCTAAAGATGCTGAAGAAATAAAAGCTATGTTGAATGATAAATTCATCCAAAATATAGTTACCAATTCAGTATCTAAAGAAGAAGCACAATCTAAAATTCAATCTTTCTTATCATGAATTTTTTAACTGCTGAATTAATTAAAGATTTATTACCTGAGGGAGTTGATTCTTCTCGAAAAAAGGTAATTGGTATGTTTGGTGGAGGTTTTAAACCTCCTACTATAGGCCACCTTGAGGTAGTAAAACGGGCTTTACAAGAAAATCCTGAAATGGATGCCCTTATTATATTAGTAGGTAGTGGAACTCGAAATTCAATTAGCCAGGAAGAATCACTTGCTATTTGGAATATATATAAAAAATCCCTTCCTAGTAAAGTAAGAGTAATGGCTTCACCTGAAGGTAAAGCACCTATAGCTGCTATATACTCATATGCTAAAAAGAATCCTGATAAAGAAGTCTATTGGTTTTTGGGTGCTAGAGAAGGAAATGAAGAAGATTTTCAAGATATAATGAAGCGTACTCAATCTCTTCGTAAAGGAGATTATTCAAATCTTAAAGTTAAAGAAATAGTAACAACGGGAGCAGTCAGTGGTACTAAAGCTAGACAAGCTTTATTAGCCCAAGATAAAGAAACATTCATCCAATTCCTCCCAGATATTCCTGAAATAGATGAAATTTGGAACCTGCTATCTGATGTAATTACTGAGCGGATCAATTTTACACCTGATTTTATTACTAAAGGTGATGTAAAATTCGTAGATGATATGGCCGATAGAAAGTTAGCTCCTATTGAAGTTGATTTATCAGGAAGACATTTTTTTGACAGACTAAATGACCCAAGAAATTTTCCAGATATTTCAATTGAAGAATTAGAAGATTTTTTTGATAAATTATCTGATGAAAAAGAAGAATTTATTGAATTCCTCCAAAAATATAGAGAAATAGTAGTAAAAGATACAGAAACTAACATAAATATTCCTTTTATGAAATTAGCAAACAAGGCAATTGCTAAAACTATTATGCGTAAAAAGAATTTTTTAAGCTCTACTCCTGTTTTACCTTTAGAAGAAGCAGAACCCATTGAAGATAATTACACTGGGTCTTATGATAGTGAAACCCGAATATATTCTCGTTATATAATTAATCGACTTAAAGATAATTTTGGTACTCGTTATGATGAGAAAATAGAAGGAAATTTAAAAGGTGTAAAATATATTGTAGATTTTAAATTAAATCCTGTAGAATCTGAGGTATTAGAATATTCTCCTTATCTTGTAGATGCCGCTGGGGGTAAGGATGGTATAGAATTAGCAATAAATTATGAAACATCCTCTTATCCTAAATATTTAAATGATTTAATAGCTGAACTAAAAGATGCTTTACGTCATGAATTAGAACATGTTGGGCAAGAAAATTTTGAAAAAGGAATTAGAATAGGAAATGTCAAAAATGATAATAAGCTTGACCTTTATAAATATCTTACTCTTGATTATGAAATTCCTGCTTTTCTAAGAGGGTTAAATAAAAAAGCTAAAACCAAAAAAATTACCTTAGGGCAAGCTATAGATGAATTTTTCTTAGAACGTGCCGAAGAAATATCTTATGAGGAAGAAGCATATGTGAAGAGGAAGTGGGTGGAGTGGATTAAAAATAACCTCCCAGATACCCCATTAAATGAGAATTTTGAGGGTCGTATTCAATCTTACACAGATTCACTTTCAAAATACATGGCTAATCAAGATTTAAATATCCAACCATTACCTTCATTAGAATTTATAGATAATGATGAGGATAATGCAAGTAACATTTTTGGAAGAACTGCATACTATATGCCTTCTGAAATGAAAATTGTTTTATACACAATGGGGAGACACCCCAAAGATATATTACGTTCGTTTGCACATGAAATGATTCATCATCATCAAAATTTAAGTGGTACTTTAGGTAACATCCAAACTACTAATACAAATGAAGATGGTGATCTAGAAAAATTAGAACGTGAAGCTTATGAAAATGGTAACATAATGTTTAGAAACTGGGAAGATCAATTAAAAAATGAAAACTAAAGAATTTATAAAAGCAGTGAATGGAGAGTTTGATATAGAAACTCTTGAATTAATGCAAGGATTAATTAATAAAAGATTAACTTTATTAAAGTCTATGCAAGATATAGCTAATAAAAAACAAATAAAAGGTTTTAGAAGATGAGTGGTACTACAGGAAAAAGCAAAGGACTGGGAGATACGGTAGAAAAAATCACAACAATCACAGGTATTAAAAAAGTAGTAGATACTATATCTGAAAAAACAGGGAAAGGATGTGGTTGTAATAAAAGAAAAGAAAAATTAAATAAAAAGTTTCCATATGAATGATAATGTTTTAAAAAAAGAATTTACCAAAAAAGATGTACAACGCGCACGTAATCTAATCACAGGTGATGCAGGTGCCCGTACTACTGAAGGAGTAGGTTATAAGAAAAAATACGAACACCGTGTTGAAGGTGATGTATGGGAAGAAAATGGTAGAAAATGGACTATTAAAAATGGTCTAAAACAAAATATCACCAAAATGGATAAATTTAAAAAAATGGGTAAAATGCCCTTATTTTGTCCTGAATGTAATACATTAATGAATGATGGCTTAGATAAAAAAGTTTACCCAGCTTACCAAAAGTGTCTTAATTGTGTTGTAGACTATGAAGCTGAATTAAAAAAACAAGGTAAAGATAAAGAATATTTTGATGGTTTACATAACAGCCATATATCTAATATTCAAAAAGAGTATACAAATTTTATTAATGAAAAGCTTACTGAATCTAGTGATGGATATATTACTGAAAAAGGTGATAAAGAAAATTGGAGAGGAGGCTTATCAAAAGAACAACTTGAAAAAGAACTCCAAGAAGGTATGGAATTTCTTGAAAATTTGAAGGTTAAGTAATTTTATATATTTATCAACAGTATGGCTCAATGTAATATAGAAGAAGTAATTAAATCTGTAGTAGCAGAAAAAAAACGGGATCGATGTCTCCGCATTGCTGACAGAAAATTTGATAAACCTTCTGCATACAAAAGTGGAGCTGTTGTTAGATGCCGTAAAGGGAATATTTGGAAAGGTTTAAAAGAAGAACAACAAACTTTAGTTCAAGAAAAAGCTAAAGAAACTTTACGCACCTGGTTTAACAGATCAGGAGCACCTGGTAAAACAGGAGGGTGGGTTGATTGTAATGCTCCTATTCGTAAAGATGGTAAAATAACAGGTTATAAATCTTGTGGTAGAAAAAAAGACGAAAAACGCTCTTACCCAGCTTGCAGACCAACAGCTGCTAAGTGTAAAGATAAAGGTAAAGGTAAATCTTGGGGTAAAAAAGCCTCAAAATAACATAACTAAAGGGAACTTATCAATATTATAAAAAATGAAAAAATCTGAATTTAAAGAATATTTGAAAACTGAGATACTTCAAATGTCTGAAGCTACTAAAGAAGAAGTAGACACACAAAAAGAACTTAATGCCGAATTAGAAAAAACTAAGGAATTAACTTCTACAATGGAAGGTAAAATGAAAAAATCTGAATTTAAGGAATACCTTAAAAATGAGATTTTAGCAGAACTTAGCAATATTGACCCTGGAACCGAACCTAAGTCATTCTTAAGAAAAAAACCAAGTTATGTTCAATTAGAAGCTGGTGGCAATATTGATCCTGGAGTAGAACTTAAATCTTTTTTAAAGAAAAAACCAGATCATATTCAACTTGAAGAAGAAGAAGAAGTTGATGTTGATATTGATGTAACCGATGATGTAGAAGTTGATGACGAAGTATCTATAGAAGCAACCCCAGAGGAAGCTACGCTAGTGGGTATGACAGATGAATTAGTAGCAATAGCTAAACGAGCAAAAGATGCTGGATTTATAGAATTAGCAAACCAAATTCTTAATTCTGCAAAATTCTCTTCCAAAACTCAATTTGACGCAATCACACCTGAAGTATAATGGCTAAGAAAAAAACCAAATTAGAAAAAATGTCTAAAGATGAAAGAACATCTTTAGCATATGCCTTAGCTACTAATTTGGCTAAGCATGGTAAGCCTCAAACACCTAAAAATGAGCGTAAGTTAACTAAGGGTGAAGCGAATAAAAAGGAAAAGCACGTCATGAAATTTAAAGATTCTTTTGATTTAGAAGAATTAAAAAATCCTAAAAAAGCTGATTTAAATAAAGATGGCAAACTTTCTTCTTACGAAAAAACTAGAGGAGCAGCTATTGAAAAAAATATAAATGAAGCACCAGGATCTACATTAACCCTGTCTCAATCCGATATGGATAAACTACACAAAGATGGGAAATTAGAAATTGATGGTCATAAAATTTTATTCAAAATGAATGAGGATTTAGATTTGGGCCATCAGGATAATGAACCCCATATGCTTAAAAAAGATCTTTATAGGATTGCTAAGTATGCCTCTGAATTATATATGATAGTAAATAATTTTGATAATAAAGGAATGGAAGTTGATTTTCCCCATTGGTGGCAATCAAAAATTATCAAAGCAAAAAGCATGTTAATCTCAGCTAAACATTACTTAGATGGGGAATTAACAATCCCTCAAATAGATGCTATGTTAGAAGAAGAAATGGATTTAAACGATCCTATTTTAGTAAAACAAAGAGCAGATAAAATAAATCGTGAAAAAGGGGATTTTGGTAAAGCATATGGAGATGCTGTTAAAGTTGCTTACGGTAGTGATAAAAACGCTAAAAAAATAGCTTTCCTTAAAAAAGAAAGAGATCAATTAATGCGTGATATGGAACAAGAAGCTGAACCAGAGGGAGGACCTATTGCAGATAGATACGGTGCTAAATTAGATCGTATTGATAGTGCAATCGCCAAATTAGAAGGTAGAAAAGAAATGACTTATGATCAAGCTATTAAATAATGCAAAAATCTGAATTCATAGCGAAAATTAAAACATTAGCAAAACAAGTTTATGCTGATAAAACAAATCAACCTGAAATTGCTCAAAGTAAATTTCCAATGATTGATGAGTTCCCTCCATTAAAAAGTATAATGGATGATTTGTTTGATTTTCAATATGAACCTTTTGTAGATGACATACAGTGGATTGCTCCCCGTCCTACTACTTTTAGAATAATGTTAGTTAATGGAGCTAATTTTTATTTAATCTACCAAGGTGAAGATGGAGATAAAGAATTATTTACCGCCCAAGTAGCTGGTAAAAATTATTGGCTAGAATCACTTGCTGAAGAACAACAAGCCTCAGAAGCCATAGCTCGTTTATTAAGATTTAAGTATGCTGCTGTTCCTAAAGATGAAGAAATTGCAGATGAAGATCTAGGAGATGAATTCTCAGAAACAGAAACAGAAACAGAAGTTGAAGTAGAACCAGCAGTCCCTCAATCAGTAGAAGATTTATAATATGGATGTTTTAGAAAAATTTTTAAGGAAAGTTTCATACAAATTTCCAAAAGGATATCCTGACATCACTGATAATCAAGATATGATTTTATTAGAAAACATTTTAAATAATCTTTTAAAAGAAGAAGTTCAATTTCGCCCCTTAGAATATGGTGAGTTGAAAAAATCAGGTAGAGAATATAGAATATCTACTATATATAATAAAATTCAAGACAAAAAACCTTTTGTTACTACAACAGGTGAAGTAATACTACAGTTTAATAACCCTGAACATGCTGAAGTTTTTAAAAATGAAGATAAAGAGGGAATTAAAACTTTAGGGGGACGTAATGTTAATATTTTTCCATTCTTTAAAGATAATAAAGATAAAACTTATGGTCTTCGAGATCTTTTAAAAACTACTGAATTTGGGGGAAAAGGATCAGGATCAGGTACGGTGGTAGAAGATAGAAATTTGGGTATTCTTAAAGAACTTATTAAAGACATACTTGATTCTACTGGTAAATCTTCAATTACTGTTAAAATAGGAAATGAAACCCACCCTAATATAGTAGGAGCCGAAACCCAGGCAGGAATGCCTAAATCAGATTTTAATCTTATTGATACTTCTGGTAAACCTGTCGTTTTTATTTCTCATAAAAAAGGGTCAAACGCTGGTGATTTTATTAGGTGGAGTGGTTTTACTATGTATGCCGATGATTCTGAGGTTCAAGCATTTAACAATGCTTTAAAAAAATTCATCTCAGACAATAATCTTGAAGGAGTCCCTAGAGCTTCAGCATTTATAGCTCCTGTTAAAAGTCCTGAACTTATAAGAGAATTAATATATGGACCTGAATATGGGGGAAATTATTCTAAAGAAAATGTAAATATCATATTACAAGGAACCCCTAAACTTACAGAAGTAGGGGATGGTGTATATGAATTAGGTTCCAACCACACTCTCATCCCCCCTCAACTCCCAGAGGGAGATTATGCTCCTTATTTAACTTCCAAATATAGATCTGATAGAACTATGTTTGGTATTCCTGATAATGAAGCTATAGCTAGAACAAAAGCAGTATCATACAGAGCCTCAAATGTTTATGAGTTGAAAAATGGAGAATTTATTAAAGTAAAATAAATTAATATTTATAACCATGCTTAAACAATACATTCAAGAAGCAATACAGGGCTATCAAATCCCACAAGAACCATGTTCATGTGGTTGTGGTGGCTGTGATGTAGCACCTAAAATCGCTTTACTGGAGAGTAAAGCGCCTATAAGCGAAGGTCTCCGATATCACATCGATAATGGCATCTCATTGCAAGACAATGTATTTAGAATAGGATCTAAAAAATACCTACAATTATTTGCTGAAGCTCGTATGTTAAATGAATGGAAAACTATTAGCTTAGATGAAAATAGTAAATTCCTTATTGAAAATACTGACATTGGTAAATTTGGAATTTATGAAGGTAAAAAAGTCCCACTTGATATACCTAAAGCTATAGAAGAAGCAGAATATCAAGGTAAAGAAGTTCCAATTGGTAAACCTAAGCGTGGTGGTTCTAAAGCTTATTATGTTTATGTAATGGACGGAGACAAAGTTAAAAAAGTCTCATTTGGATCAGGCGGTTTAAGAGCAAAAATTAAAGACCCAAAAGCGCGACAGGCATTTGCTGCTAGACACAATTGTGATCAAAAGAAAGATAGAACAACAGCAGGATATTGGAGCTGTAACCTCCCAAGATATGCCCCAGCACTCGGTTTAGGGCCTAAAATGAATACTTTTTGGTAATGGATACATTTGATTATAAAGCATACTTAAAAAATAACCCTCTTTTAAAAGAAGAGTTAAAGGATAATGGCCCCGAAGAAAAAGCATTTGATAATGAATTCGATGCTTTAGGAACTGAATTAGCAGGAGCTATTAAAAATGAGTTAGGCGATAAAGCTAAAAAGCTTGATGAAGTAGCAGGTGTAGTAGGTATTATAGGCTATATTTTATTATCTAATACTGTAGCTAACATGCTTGCCAAATTTGCCCAAAAAATGGCTAAAAAATATGATTGGGGTAAAGGTGAAGAGGCAGCTAAAAATATATATAAGTGGACACACGACAACGAAAAAGCATTCCAAGCTCCTATTAGACGAATAGTTAGTTTATTTACTAAAGATGCAAAAAGGCAAGACCAAGTAGCTAAGATACTTTATGCTGTTTTAATTTTATTAATGGCAGGTCAAGCAGGTGGAAATGCAGCCTCTTACCTTAAAAAAGCTAGTTGGCTTAAAGGAGGACTATATGGCCTAAAATCAGCTATTAAAGGTAAAGAAGTTCATACCATTTTTAAGGATGTAATAGCAGACATAGGAGCATAATGAACCCATATACAGATAATTTAAACATAAGAACATTTACTGAAGACGTAGATCCAATGTCGTTAATTTGGCATGAAGATCAAGAAGATAGAACAATAGAAGTTATAGAAGGAAATGGGTGGAAGTTTCAATTTGATGAAGAAATCCCATTTGAACTTAAAGAAAATAGTAGTTTTGATATCCCTCGTGGATATTTACATCGTGTAATAAAAGGTAACGGAAATTTAACAATAAAAATTATAAAAAAATGAATACTCAAGAGTTATTTGAACAAATCGAAACTTTATACGGAACGTTTAAAGCAGAACATGAAGGTAAATCTAAAGCAGCACACGGTAGAGCCCGTAAAGCTTTAGGGGAAATTAAAAAATTAGTAACTGAATATCGTAAAGCATCTGTAGCTGAAGATAAAAAATAAAAAATATGTCCCATAAACTTACATCTAACTCCTCAGTAATATACAATGCTGAAAGACAACTTTCAGGAGTACTAGAAATAATCCCTGAACAAATCACCTACCAAAATGATGGATCAAGTTATCATAATGTAATGATTAATTGTCCTGTAAAAACCCCAGATAATGGTTATGTAGCGGGTTTAAATTACAATGTAACAGAGGATGCTTGGAATACTTTTTTTGCATCTTTAACACTTACATCTACAGATGAATTTGATAAACAGGAGGAAGCAGCTTTAAAATATGTTTTAACTCAAATTGATGGTGATTGGGGGTTAACTGAAAGTGATTGGACATATAGCGCATAATAAAAAAACATATAGACTGATTCATAGCCAGTCGTAACTAAAAAAAAAACATGACATCTGTGGCGTCTCCTTTGGAGACGTCACTTTTTGTTTGTATATTTACATAATCTTAATACAATAATGGAAAAAATAGTAATAATTGGAGCCGGTGTAGCAGGTGTTAATGCTGCAACTAAATTAGTAGATGAAGGTTTTGATGGTGAAATTACCATCATTGATATGGGTAATGATCCATATAACCGTAAACCTGAGGAAGTAATGACAGGTTTTATGGGTGCTGGAGGATGGAGTGATGGTAAACTTACATACCACACTTCAATAGGTGGTCATTTAACTAAGTATACGGGCGATGAAAAAGCAATGGAGTTAATGGATCAAGTGATTACTAACTTTAAACGTTTTCACCCTAAACCAGAAGAAGTACAATGTTCTAATCCTGTAGCAGAACCTGATTTTATTAAACCATATTTTGGATTACGTTTATTCCCTGTATGGCACGTAGGTACAGATTATTTACATGAAATTGGTAAAAATTGGTACGATTATCTTTGTGATAAAGGTGTTAAATTTATTTGGAAAACTAAAGTTACATCAATTGATTTTGATAATCAATTAGTTTCTTTGGGAGTAGTGGATAAAATAAAATATGATAAACTTATCTTTGGTGTGGGTAAATCAGGTATTGACTTTGGTAAAAAATTAGCCGAACAATATGAATTACCAACCGAATCAAAACCAGTACAAATTGGTGTTAGATTTGAAGCACCACAAAAACACTTTCAAAAACTTATTGATGTAAGTTATGATTTCAAATTGTACCGTAAGTTTGAAAATGAAGGTGTATCACTCCGTTCATTCTGTACAAACAATAATGCAGCTTATGTAGCACTCGAAGAGACATATGGTGATTATAGTTACAATGGTCATGCTAAAAAAGGAGAAGAACATAGAAACGATATGACTAATTTTGGTATCTTAATGGAAGTTAAAGGTATTGATAAACCATTTGATTGGTCTCGTGAATTAGTTTCTAAAGTACAAAGACATAATATAGTTTCAAATGAAGGAAGAGGTGGAAAAAAAGCAATAGGACGTTTTGAGGCTAAATATAAAGCTGGTCTTTATTATAGCCCTTCGAACAAAGATAAAACCCTCACTTCAGAAGGTGATTGGGTAAAAGCCCATTATATTGGTAAAGAAGGTCTTCAAGAAGTACGAGATGCATTTAAAGGATATTTTAAGTACATTGAAGATTTTATTGAAGATATGAAAAAAGTGTTTCCAACACTTGGAGATGATTGGGGAATTTATGTACCTGAAGTAAAGTATTTATCACCTGAACCACTTGTAAATTATCAAGATTTAAGTTTAACTACATACCCCAATATTCACTTTGTAGGTGATGCATTAAGTGCCAGGGGTATTACAGTATCAGGAGCACAAGGTACATTAGTAGCAGAACAAATATTGTTATTACAAAAAGAAGTAAATGATTTTTTAAACGATCCTGCTAATAATCAAGAACCTCACGAAATGGGAGACACACATGAATATATTATGGGGGGTTTAACAATGCCTAAAGAAAACACTAATAAACTAAAATAATGGGTAAAAATAATAAATGGCCTGAACCAACCCGAACTAAAACCCCAGATGGCACTATATTACACCATTGGGATGGTAAACTTCATAATTGGGAAGGACCAGCTCTTATACCTCAGGGTGTAAGACGGTTAAGAGAATATTATATTTATGGGATTTATCATACTGAAGAAGAATGGAAAGAAGTCCGAAGGGAAAGAAATGGAGTTCCATGGTATAAAAACCCTGCAATGAGAGAATCAGCACGTCAAGGAGGATAAAACAATATTATTATGAAAATAGGTTTTTGTGGAACAATGTCTGTAGGTAAAACAACGCTTGTAAATGCGTTGAAAAAATTACCTGAATTTAAAAATTATAATTTTGCTACTGAACGTAGTAAGTATCTTAATTCATTAGGTATCCCTTTAAATCATGAAACTACAATTGAAGGACAAACTATATTCCTTGCTGAACGTGTAACAGAATTAATGCAAGAAAGTCTTATTACTGATAGAACAATTATTGATGTAATGGCTTTTACTAATTGTGCTGCAAAAGTAAATTATATAGATGCTGATGCTTTTAACGAATATGCCTCTAGATTTATTAAAGGATACGACTATATCTTTTACATATCCCCAGAAGGATTAGATATTGAAGATAATGGAATTCGCGAAACAAATGTTGAATATAGAAATGAAATTGACAAAACTATTCAAAAACTTTTATTTAAATATCGTCCTATTTTTTATACTATTAAAGGATCAACTGAAGAACGTATTCAACAAATTTTAAAAACTATTAATTAATAATATTTATCGTCATGAAATTATGGAAATACATTTTGGGTGCCCTAACTTTTATAGGAGGACTATTAGTTGTTAATTCTTCTAAAAAAACAAAAGAAATTAAAAAGAAGGTTGAAACTAATAAAAAAGAAATTAAGCAAGTTAAAACTAAAGCTAAAAAGGTAGAAGCTAAAAAAGTAGAAGCTAAAAAGGCAATTAAAGATCAAGATAAAAAAGTAGCTAAAACAAAAGCAAAAGTTAAAAAAACTACTACGGCTAAAAAAACTACGAGTGATTTTAAAAAGAAATATAGGTCTAAAAAATGAAACAAATTCTAATTACACTTTCTTTATGTGTATCTAGTCTTTGTTTTTCACAAGATACTCTTCAAATTCCTGCTATAGAACTTGAAGAATTTTTTTTAGCTTTAGATACTCTAGAAACACAAGATTCTATTAAAACTATTTTAATTGGACAATTAGAAAAACAAATAGAATTCCACCTAGAGTTAAATGATCATAATGAAAATCTCCTTTTATACAAAGATCAAGAAATAGAATTATTAAATAACCAAATAGATTTACATCTAAACCATTTAAATCAAGTAGATAAATGGTATAAAAAACCTTGGACTGGAGCAGTAGGTATACTTTTACTACTACATGTTATAGATTATACACTCCCTCAATGAGTAATCTTAAAAAAATAATAAGGCAGGAATATGTAAAGTGTGCTCAAGATCCTATACACTTTATGAAAAAGTATTGTATGATTCAACACCCACAAAGAGGTAGAATCAACTTTCATTTATATCCATTTCAAGAAAAAGTATTAAAATTATTTGAAGATAATCCTTATTCTATTATTTTAAAATCTCGTCAATTAGGTATTTCAACGTTATCTGCTGGTTATTCTTTATGGATGATGATTTTTCATGAAGATAAAAATATTCTTTGCATAGCTACTAAGCAGGAAACTGCTAAAAATATGGTTACAAAGGTTAAATTTATGTATGAAAATTTACCTTCATGGCTTAAAGTAGATTTTGAAGAAAATAACAAATTAACACTCCGCTTAACAAATGGATCTCAAATTAAAGCTACTTCAGCATCAAGCGACGCAGGTAGATCAGAAGCAGTTTCACTTCTATTAATTGATGAGGCTGCTTTTATTGATAACATTGGTGAGATATGGGCATCAGCCCAACAAACACTTGCTACAGGTGGGGGGTGTATAGCACTTTCAACTCCTTATGGTACTGGTAATTGGTTTCACCAAACATGGGTTAGGGCTGAAGCAAGTGAAAACGAATTTTTACCTATTAAATTACCTTGGTATGTCCATCCTGAGCGAAATCAAGAATGGAGAGATAGACAAGATGAATTATTAGGAGATCCTAGAATGGCAGCTCAAGAGTGTGATTGTGATTTTAGTACTTCTGGTGATATTGTATTCTACCCTGAATATCTAGAATTTATAGAAAAATCTACAGTTAAAGAACCTTTAGAAAGAAGAGGAGCAGACCAAAATTTATGGATATGGGAATCTGCTGATTATACTAGACAATACCTAATTTCAGCTGACGTAGCTAGAGGTGATGGTAAAGATTATTCGGCATTCCATATATTTGATGTAGAATCTGCTACACAAGTAGGTGAATATAAAGGTCAAATAGGTACTAAGGATTTTGGAAATATATTAACAGCTATTGCTACTGAATATAATAATGCTTTATTGGTGGTAGAAAATGCTAATATTGGTTGGAGTACAATTCAAACTATTATTGAACGTAACTACCCTAATTTATATTATTCTCCAAAATCAGATATGGTAAATGTAGATTCATATTTACAAAATTATGAAAATAATTCAAGTATGACTGCAGGGTTTACTATGTCTACTCGAACCCGACCTATGGTAATAGGTAAATTCCAAGAATATGTAAGTGATAAAGGTGTTACTATTCAATCTAAACGTTTATTAGAAGAAATGAAAACGTTTATTTGGAAACATGGTAGAGCTGAAGCTCAAATTGGTTATAATGATGATTTAGTTATGAGTTTTGGTATCGGCTTATATGTACGAGATACTGCATTAAAATTTAAACAACACGGATTAGATATAACAAAAGCTGCTTTAGGAGCATTTTCAAAAAACACAACTCAATATCAAGGAGCATATTTTTCAACAGGAATGGATAACCCATATACAATGGATAATGGAAAAGGTGGGATTGAAGATTTTAGTTGGCTTCTGTAATATTTATTCATATATTAACAAACATGGCTGATACTAGCGTATTTACAAGATTAAAAAGACTATTCTCTACAGACGTAATAATCCGTAATGTAGGAGGAAGTCAACTTAAAGTACTTGACTTTAATCAAGAACAACTGGCAGGATCTGTTGAAACTAATTCAATGATTGATAGATATAATCGTTTATATACTACCAATCAAATGTCGGCTTATAACCCCGCATTAAACTACCAAACCCTCAGAACCCAATTATATTCAGATTATGAAGCAATGGACACAGATGCTATTATTGCTTCTGCTTTAGATATACTATCTGATGAATCTACTTTAAAAAGTGAAATGGGTGAGGTACTTCAAATTAAAAGTTCGGATGAACAAGTACAAAAAATTCTTTATAATTTATTTTACGATGTTTTAAACATTGAATTTAACTTATGGATGTGGATTCGCCAGATGTGTAAATATGGTGATTTTTTCCTTAAACTAGAAATAGCTGAAAAATTTGGTGTGTATAATGTTATTCCTTACACAGCATACAATATTATAAGGGAAGAAAAAGTAGGTGAAAATAAAAAGGATGTAGAAGTAAGATTTAAATTTGATCCTGATGGGTTAAGTGGTGGGGGAGAATATGGTGGATATTTTGGAGGAACCCAATATACAAGTGATAGAGATAGCAACACAGCAATTTATTTTGATAACTACGAAATAGCTCACTTCAGACTACTATCAGATGTAAACTATCTTCCATATGGTAGAAGTTACATTGAACCTGCTCGTAAATTATTTAAACAATATGTTCTAATGGAGGATGCTATGTTAGTGCATAGAATTGTCCGCGCTCCTGAAAAACGTATTTTTTACATAAATGTAGGTGCTATACCACCTGCTGAGATAGAAAACTTTATGCAAAAGACTATCTCAAAAATGAAACGTACTCCTTATATGGATCAACAAACCGGGGATTATAATCTAAAATATAACATGCAAAATATGTTAGAAGATTTTTATATCCCTGTTAGAGGTAATGATACTGCTACTAAAATTGATACTACACCGGGATTACAATATGATGGTATTCAAGACGTAGAATATTTAAGAGACAAATTATTTGCTGCACTTAAAGTACCTAAAGCCTTTTTAGGTTATGATGAAAATACTGATGGTAAAGCTACATTAGCTGCTGAAGACATTAGATTTGCTCGCACAGTAGAACGAATTCAGCGAATTGTTCTTTCAGAATTATACAAAATCGCAGTTGTCCACCTTTATACACAAGGATTTGATGGTGAAGAATTAACAAACTTTGAATTAAATTTAACTACCCCTTCAATCATTTACGATCAAGAAAGAGTAGCATTAATGAAAGAAAAAGTTGATTTAGCAGCTCAAATGATGGAAACTAAATTATTCCCTACTGATTTTATTTATGATCACCTATTCCACTTAAGTGAAGATCAATACGTAGAATTTAGAGATTTAGTTAGTGAGGATGCTAAACGTACTTTCCGTAACAGTCAAATAGAAAGTGAAGGTAATGATCCTGTAGAAACAGGAAATTCATATGGTACTCCTCATGATTTAGCTTCTATGTATGGTAAAGGCAGATACTATGATGAACCCGACAACATCCCTTCAGGATATAATGAAAAATTAGGTCGTCCTGAAGAAAAAGTTTCTAACCGTAATACCCAAAATGATAATTTTGGTAAAGATAGATTAGGAGTAGCTGTGATGAAAGGTAAAGAAAATGAATCAGATTCTATAAGACCTTCATATAAAGGTGGTTCACCTTTAGCTTTAGAAGCTAAAACAGCTTATTTACAAAATAAAGAGATGCTAAAAAAGTTACCAGTTAATCGTAAACAACTAGTATTTGAGCAAGACAGTTCACTATTAGATGAAAGTAACTTAAAGGAGTAAAAATCTTTATATATTTATAAAAAAGCCCATCAATGAGAATCAAACATTCTAAGTATAAAAATACCGGACTTTTATTTGAACTTTTAGTAAGACAAATAACTGCTGATACTCTATCAGAGAATGAGTCTGCTTCCCTTAATATTTTAAAAAAATCCTTTGCTAAAACAGAATTAGGAAAAGAATATAAACTTTATGAATCTTTGTTTAAAAGTAAAAATTTAAGTGAAGGGAAAGCAGATATTATTTTAAATACTATATTAGAAGCATCCCGTAAACTAAATAGAAGTGCTTTAAGAAGAGAAAAATATAATTTAATAAATGAAATTCGTAAGCATTATAATTTAGAAGAATTTTTTAAACACCAAGTTCCTAATTATAAAGGATATGCTGCTTTTTATAAGCTCATAGAAATTTTCAATTCAGATAAACTGTCAGAAACTGATGAAATTATTGCTAATAAAATAACAATTTTAGAGCAATTAACTGAAAAACCTATTAGTGAAAAAAAAGTAAAAGCAGATTTAGTTGAGGAGTTTAGCAAGTATGATAAAGATTTAAGAATCCTTACTTACAAAGTAATGCTTGAAAAATTTAATGGTAAATATTCTAATTTAAATAAGGGTCAAAAAGGTATATTAAAAGAATTTATTAATTCAATTGATAATACTCCTCGTTTAAAAGAAATTTATAATACTAAAATTAACGAAGTAAAAAAAGTATTAAACCACCAAATCAAAAGTGTAAAAGATGAAGCTACTAAGATTAAATTAGTAGAAGTAGTAAAACTCCTTAAAGAATTAGGTAAAACTTCTAAAATTAATAATGATGATTTAATTAACCTTCTTCAATATTACCAATTAACAGAAGAACTTCACAAAGAAATTAAATAATGCCTATTGAACCCTCTGAACTAAACCCATCTTTTCTTAAAAAAATTGAGGATAAGTATGGCCCTACAAGCCCTGATGATTTTTTTGCTGATGATTTAAGTTATTATGCTAAAGCTAATAAACCTAAAGAAAGGGGTGAGGGTGGTGGTATTACTCATAAAATTATTAAACTTCCTAGTTTTGTAGAATTACATAACACTTTAGAAAAGGCTAAAGAAATCGCTAAAAATTTAACTACTAAAAAAGAATTAAGGGGTGATGCCACTTACAAAGTTCAAGCTAAACAAATAGCTAAAACATTTAATGACTTTAGAACATTCTTTAGAAACAACTACCCAGAACAATATTCTATGATAAAAAATAGTATTAAAGAAATAGAAGGGATGGGTTATAATACACCTTTTGCATTCAGAAAAAAAGGATCTAAGCCAAACATTTCACAGTATACTTCAGTTGGGTATAAACCGGTTGATCAAAAAACATTAAGAAAAAAAGCAAAAGGTATAGATTTTATAGATTTATATAAAGATTAATATTTATCAACATGACAAGCGAACTAATATATAAATTCCAAGAATATTTAACAGAAGCAGCGAAAGCAACTGAAAAAAAAACTACTAAAGAAGTAGATGAGTTGAATACTAAAGGATGGGATTATCAAGACCCTAAATTATTTAATAATATTAATCCTGATCAACTTTTAAATGGGGTAGCAATTGAAATAAGAAAAGATAATTCAATGCCACTTGAAAAAGCAATGGAAATTGTAGTAAAACAATTAGGAAAAGATCCTATGTACTATATTGAAAATGCAGCATTTGGAGTAGAAGGAATTGGCTACACTGATAAAGTAGTAGGCTTAACTCCTGAAGAAATAAAAGGTAAATACAAATCCTCCGGATATGGAGACTTAAAAGAAGCAATAATGAACAACTCAGAAAAATTAAAAGAATTATTAGAAGAAGCTGTAGCAGGAGTTCCATCAATTGGAAACCCGTTTGCAGATCGTAAACAGGAATCCTATGAACTTAAATTTGAAGCTTATATGGCTGAAAATGCTAGAACAGATGCTGAAGAAGAAGGCTATCTGGATGGTATGAAAGACGAAAAAGAAGATATGTCTGAAGATGCTAGAACTGATGCTGAAGAAGAAGGGTACAAGGATGGTATGAAAGACGAAAAAGAAGATCTAAAGAAGAAAGCCAAAAAAGAAGGTAGAATGGGTATGAAAGACGTTATGAAAGAAGCAAAACGTCTAGGAGAAATGGCTAAAAAACAGGTTGAAGCTAAAATTTATGAAAAAGCAATTGCTGAAAGAAAAAGTGCTCTTATGGTAAATGAAGATGAATCTATTTCTGAATTTATTAACCAATCAGCAGTCCAATCAGTACAAAAAGAAGTTGCTTTATTAGAAAAAAAGTTAATGGAAGTTACTGCTGATAAGAATACTATGGGGTAATGAAACAGACCCTCATAGATACTCAATTTTTTAAAATTGCCCCTCAAGCAATTACTGAAGCTCTTAAAACAGAGAATGGTAATTTAATTGTTGAGGGTAGACTACAAACTGCCGAAACTAAAAACGGTAATGGTAGATACTACCCTAGGGAGATTTTAGAAAGGGAAGTAAAAAATTATATTGATGGCCCTGTTAAAGAAAATAGAGCATTAGGTGAATTAGATCACCCTGATTCTTCTATTATTAATTTAAAAAATGTTTCTCATAATATAAAATTTATTAAATGGGATGGAGATGACGTAATAGGCACTATTGAAATTCTTCCTACCCCTTCAGGTAATATATTAACAGAGTTATTCCGAAATGGGATTACAGTAGGTGTATCTTCAAGAGGGATGGGCAGCTTAAAACCTAGTTCTGATGGAGTACAAGAAGTACAAGATGATTTTGAACTATTATGTTGGGATTTTGTTTCTACACCTTCAACACCTGGAGCTTATGTCCATCCTATAAGTGAAGGTTTAGACTCCTCTGTTGTGATTCCTAGTAATTATAATAAAATAAACGAGATTATTACAGAAATCCTTTGTAATAATGGACAGTGCCCCATTATATAATATTATATACTTTTTAATTTAAAGGTGAAGGATGCATTTTTGCATCCTTCTTTTTTTTTACATATGTATAATGGATTTAATATGCTGTCAGTCTATACAGCATTCAATTATTTTTATAATCACTATTACGCTTCTACAGAATAAGCGTATTTTCCCAAAAAATTTAGGAACAATGGCAAACAGAGATTTATTAGCAGATGCTATCGCAGATGCTAAAGCAGTCAAAGAAGTAGCTATCGCCAATGCGAAAGCCGCTTTAGAAGAAGCTTTTACACCTCACCTTAAAGACATGCTTGCTCAAAAAATTAACGAGATGGAAGAAATTGACGAAGTCGAAGAAATTTCAGAAGAATCTCGTAAAGAAAGAGCAAAAGTTGATAAGTATGAGTATGAAAAAGGCAAGTTAAAAGGTCAAAACAAATTTGACAAGGAAGTTTCAACCAAAATCGATGAAAATGATGAAATGGATGAAGAACTTAACCTTGATGAATTATTGGCTGAGTTAGAATTAGATGAAAATGCTAGAACAGATGCCGAAGAAGAAGGCTATCTGGACGGTATGAAAGATGAAAAGGAAGATTTATCTGAAGAGTCTGAAGCTGAACGTGCTGACGTAGACAAGTATGAATACGAAAAAGGCAAAGAAGCAGGAGAAGATGATGATATTGACCTTGACGACATGAGTGAAGAAGACCTAAAAGCTATGATCGAAGATGTAATCGAAGACATGGTTAACGCAGGTGATCTAGAAGCTGGAGGTGACGCAGTTGAAATGGTAGACGATGAAGAGGAAGTTGAAGATGTAGATGTAACAGTTGATGTTACTGATACTGAAGAAATTGAGTTAGAAGAGAATGCTAGAACAGATGCTGAAGAAGAAGGTTACCTAGATGGTAAAGCTGATGAAAAGAAAAAGATTGAAAAAGATCTTAAAGAAGCTAAAAGTGTTATTAATCACTTACGTTCTGAACTTAATGAAGTCAACTTATTAAATTCTAAGTTACTCTATACTAACAAGATTTTCAAAGGTAAAACCCTTACAGAAAATCAAAAAATTAAGGTTTTAAAAGCTTTTGATAAAGCTGAAACAGTAAAAGAAGCTAAAAATATCTTTGAAACTCTTAATGAAAATTTAGTAGCTAAGTCTACTAAGTCTAACATTAGAGAATCATTAGGTATGGCCTCTAAATCTGCTGGTGTTGCACCAAAACGTCCTTTGAATGAAAACGTTATTCAAGAAGATGCTATGGTAGCTCGCTTTAAAAAACTAGCAGGTATTAATTAATTTTTAAATTTTAAAACAAAAACAAAATGTCAAACTTAAATTCTCTTTTAGAGAGTGCTAATCAGTGGAAAAACGTCCAATCGGATGCCGCTAAATTAGCCAATAAGTGGAATAAAACCGGCTTGTTAGAAGGTATTTCTTCGGAAACCGAAAAAAACAACATGGCTTTAATCCTCGAAAACCAAGCTAAACAGCTGGTTGTTGAATCCTCACTTACAGGTGCAGGCACTAATGGTGCTCAATTTGCAGGTGGACGAGGTGAACAATGGTCTGGAATTGCTCTTCCTCTCGTAAGAAAGGTATTCGGTCAAATCGCTGCGAAAGATTTCGTTTCGGTTCAACCTATGAGCCTACCTTCAGGACTTGTTTTCTTCCTTGATTTCCAATATGGAACAGCTAAATCTGGTTCAGCATTCAATGTAGGTGGAAATGTATTTGGTTCAGGCTCCATGTATGGTGTTACTGATACTGCTACTGCTCCAACAGATGGTACTTATGGTGCAGGTAAGTGGACTTATTCTACAAACTTGACTTCATCAGCTGGTGCAAATGCTACATTTGCTTCTGCTTCTTGGGCTTCAACAGGATATGATGCTACTCTATCAGCTTCTATTGGTGCTGCAGGTATAGTACAAACTATTACAGTTCCTTCTACAGACTTTGATAACCCAGATTTGAATGGTGTTAGAGGATTCGTAGTAGAAGGTACTGATGTTGGTGGTAACTATGCTCAATATAACTTTGTAGATGGTGCAAATAATATTGTATTATTTGTTTCAGGTGCTGATGGTACTAACCCTTCAAACTTAGTAATTTCTTACCCACAACAGACTACTGCTGCGGAAAGAGGCGACTTTGAAGATGGTAATACTTCACTTAACTTAAACAACAACCCAATCGATATCCCAGAAATCAACATTAAGATGAAATCTGAGGCGATTGTTGCTAAAACTAAAAAGTTAAAAGCAGTATGGACTCCTGAGTTTGCTCAAGATTTGAATGCATACCACTCATTAGATGCTGAAGCTGAATTGACTTCAATCATGAGTGAGTATATTGCTCTTGAGATTGACTTGGAAATCCTCGGTATGTTGTTGGAGAATGCTCTTACTACTGACTACTGGTCAGCTGTTAACAATCAAGGATTTGATGGTACAGTTGATACACCAATTAGTAATGGTACATTCTACAATACACAAGGTCAATGGTTCCAAACTCTTGGTACTAAGTTAAACAAGGTATCTAACAAGATCCACCAGTTAACTTTAAGAGGAGGTGCTAACTTTATGGTATGTTCCCCAACAGTAGGTACTATCTTGGAATCAATCCCAGGATTTGCAGCTTCTGATGGTTCTGATGCAGATTCTATGAAGTATGCTTTCGGTATCCAAAAAGTTGGTAACTTGAACAGCAAGTATGAAGTTTATAAGAACCCATACATGACTGAAAATGCAATTTTATTAGGATTCAAAGGTTCACAATTCTTGGAAACAGGTGCTACATTCGCTCCTTATGTTCCATTAATTATGACTCCTCTTGTATACGATCCAAACACCTTTACTCCACGTAAAGGGCTCTTGACTCGTTATGCTAAGAAGATGTTAAGACCTGAATACTATGCTAAGATTATGGTTGCGGGTTTGAATACCCTCTAATCTAATTTTAGAATATAAATAGAGAAAGCCCCGCTTACGCGGGGCTTTTTTATTTTCTTAGTAGTATACTATATTTATAGTAAATAAATAAATAGTTTTATAAAATGAAAGAGACCCCCTCGCAACTGCCCATCCCGGCATTCGTTATGAATTTTCCTTTTACACTTGACACTTCAAATCCTAATAATGTTTGGATGCAAGAATTAGAAGAAGAAGCACTTAAAATAAATAAAGGAGTTGCTTATCGTCAATTTTTAGATTTATATCAATTTGTAGCTGGAAATAGCTTAGCTTATATATTACCTGCTACTGGTAATTTCCAAGATTTAGTTTATGTGGCTAACTTAGGTATTTATCTCCCCCATATTAAAGATTCAAATAATATTATTATGGCTAATTTTACTTCTGAACCTCGACAAGGAGAAGAAGAAGTTGGAAAACCATTTTTTGAATCTATGGATTATGAAGTTCATATGTGTCCTTTTAAATGGGAAGGAGAAGCAGATTTAAAATATCTTTATGATAATGTCTATATAGGAGGATATGGCATCCGTTCAGATATTAAAGCTTATGAATGGATGGAAGAAAAATTTGATATGAAAATTATTAAATTAGAAATGGTTGATGAATATTTATACCATCTTGATTGTTCTATTTTCCCGTTAACTAAAGAAAAAACATTAGTTTGCACGGAACTATATAATGATGATGAATTAGCTGAATTATCACAATATACTACCGTAATAGACATAGGAATTAATGATACCCTTAACGGAATTGCAAATTCAGTACGTTTAGGTAATACTATATTGTGTGCTTCTAATATCTCTGAAATGACTCGAGCAGATGAAAACTATGAAGCTGAAAAAGCTAAAATAAATACATTAGAAAAAATTTGTTTTAATGAAGGTCTTGAACCCGTATTTTTCAACCTTTCAGAATATATGAAATCAGGAGCAATGTTAAGTTGTATGATGATGCATTTAAATTATGTTGATTATAATAAATCCTTACTATAATGGCTCAATACTTAGAAGATTGGTTAGAGGGAGAAGTTGCTGAGTTATCAAAATTAGAAGTAGGTGAATTATCAAATACCTTCTTTTTTAGGGATCCACTACGTCCTAACTATATAGATCATAAACATTTTTATAGTCCTGCGGATGGTACTATTTTATATCAAAAGATAGTTCAAAATGCTACTGATCCCATAGTAGAAATTAAGGGTATGAATTATACAATTCAAGATGTACTTGGAGATAAAACTTATGATAAACCTTCTCTTGTAATTGGTATATTTATGTCATTCTATGATGTTCATATAAATAGAATACCATATGCTGGTATATTACAATATAAAGGTTTAGACCCAATAGAGTCTACTAATAAACCTATGTTAGCCATAGAAAAAGATATTTTAAATGCTGCAATTAACCCCAATAATTTAGAATATCTTAAATATAATGAAAGAATGTGGAATAAAATTTATTCCCCTCAATTAGATTATACTTATTACTTAGTCCAAATAGCAGATGAGGACGTAAATGTTATAGCTCCTTTTATTAATGATCAGAACTCACCTGTATCCCAAAATGAGCGTTTTTCACTTATAAGATGGGGTTCTCAAGTTGATCTAGTATTACCCCTAGATGATAGATTTGATTTTGACCTTGTTTTAGAGGATGAGATGCATGTGAACGCTGGATTAGATAAACTAGTTAAAATTAATTTTAATAATGACCCATTTCAATATGACCGCTGAAGCCAAAGAAATTTTTAGAGAAAAAAAGGTAGTAAAAAATCCTATAAAGTTTAAAATTCAATTAAACGAAGAACAAAAAGAAGCTAAACAGCTAATTTTAGATAATACTATAACACTTTTAGCAGGTCAAGCAGGATCAGGTAAAACTTTATTAGCCTGCCAAGTAGCCTTAGATGGTCTTCTTAGAAGAATTTATAATAAAATTATTATTACTAGACCTACAGTAAGTAAAGAAGAAATTGGATTCCTCCCGGGAGATTTAAGAGAAAAAATGGACCCCTGGGTTCAACCCATTTATCAAAATTTATTTATGTTGTATGATAAAGCTAAAGTTGAAAAACTTATAGCAGATGGTAAAATAGAAATTGTACCTGTATCATTTATGAGAGGCAGAACATTTCTAGATTCATGTGTTATTGTAGATGAAGCTCAAAATGTAACTCACGACCAAATGGAAATGATTACAACCCGTTTAGGTTTAAGATCCAAAATGATGGTTTGTGGAGATGCTCACCAAACTGACTTAAAGAAAAAATCAGACTCAGGATTTAAATACCTTTATAAAGCATCACGAAAAATTAAAAATCTTGAAGCTATAACTTTAAATTCTAACCATAGAAATGAAATTGTAGAGGATTTAAGAGATTATTACACAGATAATCCTATTTATTGATTTCGTAATATTTATACGAAAACAATACAATGTCAGCTGGAAGATATTCATTTACAATAGAACAAGGGGCAACTTTAGATTTTGAGTTAGCTTATAAAGATTCTGATAATAATCCTGTAGATTTAACAGGATATCAAGGCCGCATGCAGTTACGCCCTTCTGCAGGATCTGATATTAAATACATTACATTATCAAGTAGTTTAGCTACCGATGGAACAGGTCTTAATTTTAACGGATCAGATGGACTTAATCCTCCTACATCAGGAACTATAGGAATTTTTATATCTGCTGAATCTTCTTCTTTATTAGATTTTAATGAAGCAGTATATGATTTAGAATTAGCTACTGGAAGTGAATTTCCTATAGTTACTAGGTTATTAGAAGGTCAAGTTAGATTAAGCAAAAATGTAACACTAGGATCTTTCTAATGAGCTGTGGATGTGGAAATGCACCTTGTCGTCATATCGTAATAACAAATAATAGCTGTGACGAATCTGTAACTGTAACCCAACCTTTAATAGGAACGGTTGAAGTTACAGCTGTTGGTCCTCAAGGACCAAGAGGTGCGGATGGCACTGGAACAGACCCAGGTAATGTTTCTACAAATGTGTATTTAACACCAACCTCAATTACTTGTGAAAAAGATATAAACATAGATCTTTCGGGATCTGCTTATACTTCATCTGGAATGTTTGAATTAAGTTGGAGTGGAGACGCTGGTAATATGAATTTAACTCTCCCTGATTGTACAATTTCTAATAATATAAATAGAGCTATAAGATTTATTAGTGATAGTACTTATGCAAATAATACAAATACATATCTAATTCCCTCGAGTAGCCAACTTTTAGATGGGGGTGTATCTTCTAATAGATATCGAATAAATAAAGCATATGAAGGTATAATGGTATGGAGTGATGGTGCCGAATGGTTCATAATCCAAAAGAAAGCATAAATGGGTCGTAACTCAATTAACATATCAGACCAACCAAACCAAATCATTTTACAAAACCAGAATGAAAAGGTTATTGTTACGGATAATATCTGTAATAAGTCTGTTACTATTGAATTACCTCAAACAAATTTAATTGTTCAAGAAGAATATACCCAAGTAGTAACTATTAATGAAGGAGCCACAGGTAAATCAGGCACATCAGGTACTAGTGGCTCATCAGGTACATCAGGTACTTCTGGCACCAGTGGGACTTCAGATAAATTTGCCACTACATCTACCTCTACATTTCTAGTTCCTACTACTACGGGAGTTATAATTGATTTAGTAGTAGAAACAGGACTATCCTGGTCACCAGGATTATCTGCTCTTATAGCATCTTCCATTTCACCCGTAACTGAAAGATTTACAGCTACTGTTATATCTTATGATGATACCACAGGAGATATGCAAGTATCTTCTACTTCTACAGGAAGTGGTAACAGTTTTAGTTCATGGACTGTAAACCAAGAAGGAGCTCCTGGTACACCCGGTACTTCAGGATCTAGTGGTTCATCAGGTACTAGCGGTTCATCAGGTTCAAGTGGTACTTCAGGCTCATCAGGTACATCCGGATCTAGTGGTTCATCAGGTACCTCAGGATCTTCAGGTTCTAGTGGTACTTCAGGTTCATCAGGTTCTTCAGGTACTTCAGGATCTAGTGGTTCATCAGGTACTAGCGGTTCATCAGGTTCAAGTGGTACTTCAGGCTCATCAGGCTCATCAGGTACATCCGGATCTAGTGGTTCATCAGGTACCTCAGGATCTTCAGGTTCTAGTGGTACTTCAGGTTCATCAGGTTCTTCAGGTACTTCAGGATCTAGTGGTTCATCAGGTACTAGCGGTTCATCAGGTTCAAGTGGTACTTCAGGCTCATCAGGCTCATCAGGTACATCCGGATCTAGTGGTTCATCAGGTACCTCAGGATCTTCAGGTTCTAGTGGTACTTCAGGTTCATCAGGTTCTTCAGGTACTTCAGGATCTAGTGGTTCATCAGGTACCTCAGGATCTTCAGGTTCTAGTGGTACTTCAGGCTCATCAGGCTCATCAGGTACTTCAGGATCTAGTGGTTCATCAGGTACTAGCGGTTCATCAGGTTCAAGTGGTACTTCAGGCTCATCAGGCTCATCAGGTACATCTGGATCTAGTGGTTCATCAGGTACCTCAGGATCTTCAGGTTCTAGTGGTACTTCAGGTTCATCAGGTTCTTCAGGTACTTCAGGATCTAGTGGTTCATCAGGTACATCAGGCATTGATGGAGCTAACGTAACTAACCCCGGAAATAATAGAGTAATTACTTCATTAGGAACCCCATCAGGACTTCTTGCTGAAGAAAACATGTTATTTACAGGTACTTTATTATCAGTAAGTAGTAGTGTAGAAATAACAGGATCATTACTTAATGACATTTTTATAATAAAACTTGAAAATGGAAATGGTCAGGATGAAAAATTAAAGGTAAATAATGAAGGAGCATTAGTATTAGGTAATATGAATTCACCCCCAACAGCAGTTACGGGTGGTCTTTACTACTCAAATGGAACTTTCTTCGCAGGGACTGAATAATAACATATGTATAATCAAATTTAAAATAAAACAAAATGGCTGAATGGAAAAAAGTAATTGTATCGGGATCAGCAGCTGATTTAGCTTCCTTATCTTTAGATACAGCCTTACCTGTTGGATCAGGTGGTACAGGAGCTTCAACATTAACTGATGGGGGAATTTTATTAGGAAGCGGAACAGGAGCCATTACAGCTCTGGGTCAAGCTACAAATGGTCAGTTAGTAATCGGTTCTACAGGTGCCGATCCTGTATTAGGAACTCTTACGGGTGGTTCTAATATTACAGTAACTAATACTGCCGGAGGTATCGAAATTGCAGCAACAGGATTAGGCTCAGGCACAGTAACATCTGTAGCTACATCTGGAACTGTAAATGGTTTAACTTTAACTGGTGGAACCATTACAACAACAGGTACCATTACTTTAGGTGGTACACTAGCAAATATTGCTAACTCTGCATTAACAAATTCTACAGTTTCATATGGTGGTATTCAACTATCCTTAGGAGGCTCCGATGCTACCCCAGCGTTTGATCTATCAGATGCAACAAGTCTCCCACTTGGAACTGGTACTACAGGTACTTTAGCTACAACAAGAGGTGGTACAGGTTTAACCTCATATACTACTGGAGATATCATTTACTCTTCAGCAGGTAATACATTAGCTAAATTAGGAATAGGCACAGCAGGACAGGTATTAACAGTAGCAGGTGGTGTAGTATCATGGGCAACTCCAACAACTGGAGATATAACAGCTGTAACAGGAGGATCAGGTATAACAGTAACGGGTGGAACAGGACCTACACCTGCAGTGGCCGTTGATTATGCAGGTGCAAATAATATTATCCTTGAAGCACAAGATTTAGCAGGTTCAGCAATTGCGACAACTGATAAGATTATGTTTTCTGATGGAAGCAGTGATGTTAGTTTTGGAAATGTTAGTGATTTACCTTTTACTAACAACACAGGAGATGTAGAATCAGTTGCAAATGCTACTAATGGTGGTATAGAGGTAACAAATGGTGGGGGTGCTGATGTTACATTAGCAGTAGATATTAATAACTTAGGAGCAGCATCAATTGCCTCAGGAGATTTCATAGCATTCTCAGATGAAAGTGCAGCAGGTGACCCAACGAAAAAAGAATCAATTGATGATGTAGCAACTTTATTTGCAGGTACTGGTTTAACAGCAACTAGTGCTGTAATTGCAGTAGATTATGGTTCTTCAGCAGGAAATGCCGTTGAAGGTAATACTACAATTACAGTAAATGTAGCAGCAGGAGAATTAACAAGAGATGTAGGCTCTGCAGCACAGGCATTAGGTGGAGGTCCATCTTATACATTAGGATTAGCAGATACTATTTCAGGTAATAGAACATTCTCAGGAGATACTATTACAATTAATAATGATCTTATAGTACAAGGTACAGCTTCATTCCAATCAACTACTAATTTAGAGGTAGCTGACCAATTTATACTATTAAATTCTGGTTCTTCTACTGATAATTCACCTGGTGGTATTGTTGTTCAACAAAACACTCAAGATGTAGGTGTAGTATTAGGATATGACGCAGCAGCAGGAAGTAATGCAGGAAGATGGGGTACTAAAGATGGACAAAATGCTTCAGCAACTACATTTACAGCTGATGCTTATGTATCTTATGTATTAGATATTGATGCAGGTCAATCAGATATTTCTCTTTACCAGAAAAATGGTAATATAAAAGTAGATAGTGGTGATATATTCATTTACGCTTAAAATTTAAAATAAATTGTTATGGGTCTTTTAAATAAAATAAACAACACACCAACTCCTCATCCAGATAGCTTGGATAAGCAGGAAATTGAATTTATATTACGTACTATTAAAGAATCTAATTTTAAAGGAGAAGAATTAGACATCTTATATAAAATAGTAGTTAAGTTGCAAAACCAATATATTAAATTAGATAAATGACATATACCGTTGAAGAACTAAGTGTTCTTAGAGAATCTCTTAACCACATAACCATAAAAGGGTCAGATGCTTTAAGAATTTCAAAATTACAAACTAAACTAGAAAAAAATATTTCAAATTTAAATTCTAAATTATCAAAAGGGACCACATTAAAGTGATCCTTTTTGTGTATTTATACCAAATTGTTGGCCCGTAAGGGAAGTGGGCACCGCACTATCGATGTAACCAACCACAATAGAGTTAAAATATGCCAAATTGGAAAAAAGTAATAACATCAGGTAGTAATGCCTCACTAAATAATGTTACAGCTTCAAGATTAACTCTTGAAAGTTCAGGATCAACTATATTTGATGTTGTAGGATCCCAAGGGCAATTATTCTCTATTACAGATTCTTTATCTGGATCTTTATTTGCAGTATCCGATATCTCTGGCTTACCAATTTTAGAGGTATTTTCAAACGATACAGTAAAAATAGGTTCATTTAATGATGAAGCTATCACAGTAAGCGGCTCACATACTACTATTGGGGGGGTATTAGCAATCCCAGGATTTACAGATGTATCGGCTTCACTAGCTGCTGCAGGAGTTGCGGGTTCAAGTGGTACTTCAGGATCATCAGGTTCTTCAGGTACTAGTGGTTCATCAGGATCTTCAGGTACATCAGGGTCTAGTGGCTCATCAGGCACTAGTGGGTCTTCAGGCTCAAGCGGTACCTCAGGATCATCAGGTTCAAGCGGTACTTCAGGATCATCAGGTTCAAGCGGTACTTCAGGATCATCAGGTTCTTCAGGTACTTCAGGCTCATCAGGCTCATCAGGTACTAGTGGTTCAAGTGGCTCATCAGGTACTTCAGGCTCATCAGGCTCATCAGGTACTAGTGGTTCAAGTGGCTCATCAGGTACTTCAGGCTCATCAGGCTCAAGCGGTACTTCAGGTACAAGTGGATCATCTGGTACATCAGGAGATAGTTTATTTGCTCAAACAGGTTCGTATTATGCTACTACAAATGACATCCAAATAACAGGATCAAACTCACTAGCAGGCAATTATGCTCTTAAAGTTACTAATACTTCGGGGAATAATATTTTAAATGTAGAGAATGATGGTAATGTCGGTTTAGGATTAGCAGACCCTAGTTATAAACTCCAAGTAAGAGCAGATACTAATGATAATACTGATTATCCTTTTAGAGTAGAAAATAGTGGTGGTACTCCTTTATTTAGAGTTAGAAGTGACGGTTACGTTATGTTTGGTAATTTAGGGGAAAGTTTAGCTTTTGATTTTACAGGGGGTGATAGATATCTTAAATTTTTTAACACTTCTATTAGCGCACAAGGAAACACAGGAATAACAGCTACAGGTAATATTACTCTTGATCCTGCTTCAAATATACTTTATCTCTTTAGATCAGCTGATTTCGATAGTATACAATTTAGACGTAGTACGGCAACTAAAACTTCTCTTCCTAATGATAGGGGAAGTGAAATTACTTTTTTAAGAGAAGTTAACCATCAAAAAGCATATGGAGTAATAAGAGGTGACGATAACGCAAATCAACCCGTACCTTTATATATTTTTAGTGGTCAACATACCTCTACTTCTGTCACCCAACCATTAATATTACAAAATCTTCCTGGAGGAGTATCTCGAGGTAATGTAGGAATTGGATTAGAAGACCCACAAACAAACCTCCATGTATCAAGCTCAGTTAGCGCCTCCACATACTACGGCGACGGTTCCAACCTCACAGGTATCTCAAGTGATCCATTCCCATATACCGGAAGTGCTGTAATTAGTGGTAGTTTAGAAGTAACAGGTAGTATCTCAGTAACAGGGAATATTACTACTAACACTATATCAACGATATCCACCCTACTAGCCTCAGATTCAGCTACTAACGTAGATACGTTCGCTACCGCAACTTATACTGGTGCTATATATGATTACACTTTAGTAGACACAACCGTAGGTGCCCGTGCGGGGCAATTTATGGTAGCACAAGACAATGGCAGTATAACATTTACCGACACCTCAACTAAACACCTATTTGACCCTACAATCCCAGAAATCACAGCTCAAATTAATGGTTCTAATGTTGAAGTGCAAGTTACAAACGGAAATGGATACACATTTAAAGCATTTGCTAAAAAATTATAAATAGATGTCACACGATATATTTAACAATTTACATTATATAATATTTGATACTTCTGAAACAGGTAGTATTGATTTTACTGAAGTAAAAGAAACTTCAATTCATACCCTTAGATTAAACTTAAGTGGCAGTCAAACCTTTGTAAAGTATGAAGGCGATACAATGCCAACTTCGGTATCAAGTTTAACAACTAAGGAAGGTCCCTATTCACACACCGAGATATTAAACATACTCACAGGTAGTGAGTGGGTTGATCCAAATGGTCCTATATAATGGCTGGGTTTACAGGGGCTTCTCCTATAGTAACTGATGGACTTGTGTTTGCAGTAGATGCTGCAAATTATGAGTCATACCCTGGTAGTGGAACTACATGGACTGATTTAGTGGGTAGTGGTAATACTACTTTAACTAATGGTCCCACATTTGATAATGAGAATGGTGGGAGTATTGTGTTTGATGGTAGTAACGACTATGCTACAGCTGGATACCAAATGCCTGCACAATCAAGTACAACTACATTTTCCTGGAATCTTTGGATTTATTTATTTAGTGGTAATGGAAATAATGATGTAATTTTTGGCAATAGATACGGAACCGTAGGTGGAGGTACCCAATTTATAAAAATAACACCTACTAATTGGGAATATTATAATGGAGGAGGTGAATTTATTGGTTATAGTATACCAACTAATCAATGGATAAATTTATGTGTTGTAAAAAATCAAGGAACACATTATTACTATTCTAACGCATCCCAAATAGGTACTAGAAGTTCAAATAAAAATGTAGGATCTACTCCTGTTTTTATGGGTGGTGATTTAACCCGAGAGACTGCTAACGTTCAATTTGCTTCTGCCGCTATATACGATCGAGCCCTCTCAGCTACAGAAATTACCCAAAACTACAACGCACTTAAATCACGTTTTAATCTATAAGTTATGGCCTTTAATTATTCACCTAAAATAGTAACAGACGGTTTAGTTTTCGCAGTAGATGCTGCAAATAAAAAATCATACCCCGGTAGTGGCACTACATGGACTGATTTAGCGGGAAGTAATGATGGAACATTAACAAATGGGCCTACGTTTAATTCGGGAAATGGGGGAAGTATTGTATTTGATGGGACAGATGATTATGTTACTACGTCTAATTTTAATAAAGACTCTAACTTAGGCATTAGTGTATTTGCTTGGGTGTATCTTACTGATTATTCTACTTACCTTGGAACCCCCTATGCGTGGATTGTAAATAAAAGAGATAACGGCACCGATAGACAATGGCAACTCTTTTACAGAGATGGCAAAGTAGGCGTTACCATTTTTAACGGCGGCACTACTATAGCTTCGGCAAATGGAGGAACAGCCTTTAATTTAAACGAGTGGTGTTATGTGGGTTTTACCACAGACGGAACCAATGGGTCATCTGTTTCTACATACCATAACGGCTCGCTTAGCGATAGCGCTACTTTGAGTAACGATAGAGGAACAGGAAGTAGACCTCTTGCTATTGGAACGCCTGCTTGGAATTTAGGATCTGATCTTAATTGGTATGGAAATATTGCCCAGACTAAAATCTACAACCGCGCCCTCTCCTCAACCGAAGTCACCCAAAACTACAACGCACTAAAATCAAGATTCGGACTATAATGGCAACTAACGGAGGACCAAATATAATAGAAGATGGATTAGTTTTCGCAGTAGATGCCGCGAATAAAAAATCATATCCTGGTAGTGGAACTACGTGGAGTGATTTAGCGGGAAGTAATGATGGCACATTAACAAATGGGCCTACATTTGATTCGGGGAA
>Ga0206126_10001104_pt1 | contig 33613 bp, 35 predicted proteins | sample Helgoland_Spring_5_FD_148621 | JGI IMG/M metagenome (GOLD analysis project Ga0206126, IMG submission 148621) | Pelagic subsurface seawater microbial communities from Kabeltonne, Helgoland, North Sea - Helgoland_Spring_Bloom_20160412_1 | ecosystem: Environmental > Aquatic > Marine > Epipelagic ...
GAGATGGTCACGCGAAGGGCTTAATCCAGTATTACAATTAAGAGCTGCTATACACAGCAATGATTGGCAGCATAAATGGAAGGATATTGTTCTAAACGCTGCATAACGCTATCTGTATTACACTTCCTTCCCCCATTGTCATTCCGCACGTGACTGTCTAAGGAGAGCTATACGGAATCTCTTATTGCTAGAGTCAACCTCTATGCTTTAGAAATCCCGTATAATCCTCGTATAGTAATACTAGAATTTACGGGATGAGTTGGGTTTTGTCATTCCGCATGCGAGATGACGGGTTGGAGAATTTTCGCATAGTCTTGGGTTTACTGGATAACTCAGGAGTCTCTCTAATTTTCTCAATAGTCGTACGAGCAATGCCACCTTTATACGAAATGACTGCGGATAGATATGTAAGCGCATTCACTTCTAAATATTGACAGGAACGTCACCAATACATTAACTAGAAGGAGCTACTTACTACTAGCAGCTTTTTTAGCTATATCAGCAAAGCTTTCTGGATTGTTAACAGCTAGTTCTGCAAGCATCTTGCGATCTACTTCTATCCCTAACTTCTTGATGTTACCCATAAGAGACGAATACGTCATACCGTGAAGACGAGCAGCTGCATTAATTCTTTGAATCCACAATCCTCTAAAATCACGCTTGCGATTTCTGCGGTCACGATAAGCATATTGTAGTGCTTTTTCTACTCTCTGTATAGCTACTCTAAAGCAGTTGTTACCTCTGCCTCTGTAGCCTTTGGCCATATCAATTACTTTTTTATGGCGATTTTTTGATATTTTTCCGGATTTTGCACGTGTCATTTTTTTTACCCCTAATCTTAGTTACTATTTGGTAGGAATGTTTTCTTCAGTCTCTTTGCATCTTGTGGGCAAAGAACTTCAGTTCCTCTTTGATTACGAAGTTGAGCCTTTGTACGGCGTCTCATAAAATGCTGCTTCCCAGCTTGGGCAGCCTTCACTTTGCCAGAAGCAGTTAAACTAAAACGCTTCTTAGCACCGGAATGGGTTTTCATTTTAGGCATGTTATCCTCTTAGGTTGGTATTTAACAAATATTCTCAAAGCAAATTAGGCATACCACAGCCACGTTACTTTCCTTGAAGGTTCAAAAAGAACCAACTCCAGAATATAAAATTACATGAGGAATTATATATAGAATTACATGTTTTGCAAGTTACTTCTTGAAACGTTAAGTAAAAAGCTATAACAAAGCAACCTCATGCATGGATGTTAGCCATTTACTTATAAATATACTTCCTAAGAATTCATTGAGTTAAAGAAATCGGCATTTGTTTTTGATTCTTTGAATTTTGATAACAAAAATTCCATGGAATCTATAGTCCCCATCGGATTAATAATACGACGCAAGACCCACATTTTAGACAATGTAGAACGATCTATAAGCAACTCTTCCTTTCTTGTACCAGATTTTGTGATATCAATAGCAGGGTAAATCCTCTTATCTGCAACTTTACGATCAAGTATAATCTCAGAGTTACCAGTACCTTTGAATTCTTCAAAAATCACCTCATCCATTCTAGATCCAGTTTCAATCAGAGCAGTTGCAACTATGGTTAAAGAACCACCATTTTCGATATTACGTGCAGCACCAAAGAAACGCTTAGGTCTTTGAAGTGCATTTGCATCAACACCACCAGTCAAAACCTTACCAGATGAAGGAACCACAGTATTATATGCACGTGCAAGTCTTGTAATAGAGTCAAGTAGTATTACTACATCTTTCTTGCACTCAACTAGTCTTTTAGCTTTTTCAATAACCATTTCGGCAAGCTGTACATGGCGTGCTGCAGGCTCATCAAATGTTGAACTAACAACCTCTCCACGTACTGATCTTTGCATATCAGTTACCTCTTCTGGGCGCTCATCAATTAGCAAAACAATCAGATATACCTCAGGATTATTTGTCGTGATAGCATGAGCGATATTCTGCAATAACACTGTTTTCCCAGTTCTAGGAGGCGCAACTATAAGGGCTCTCTGCCCCTTACCCATGGGTGCTACCATTTCTATTGTTCTGGTGCTACAATCCTTTGCTTCGGTCTCAACTTCTAAACGTAATTTTTCTTCTGGATACAAAGGTGTTAGATTGTCAAAATGTACACGATGATAAGCATGATCATCACTTTCAAAATTTACACTCTGCACTTTAAGAAGAGCAAAATATCTTTCGCTAGATTTTGGCGCGCGGATTTCACCTTCCACGGTGTCACCTTTTTTCAATCCAAAACGACGAATCTGACTCGGAGAGACATATATATCATCAGGACCGGCAAGATAATTCGCATCTGGTGAACGCAAGAAGCCAAAACCATCAGGTAAAACCTCTAATACTCCTTCGCCAAAAATTTGTCCACCCCCTGCAACCGTCCTTTTTAGGATTGCAAAAATTAACTCTTGCTTTAACAGCGAGCTGACATTTTCTATTTCTAATGATTCAGCTTGAGTCTGGAGTTCTTCTGGCGATTTCTCCTTTAGCTCTTTCAGCGTGATAGTGACACCGTTACTATCTGTGCTTACTACCTCTATTTCATCTGAAGATTCTTCTTCTTTTCTTCTTGTATTAGTTCTTTTATTTGGTCTACTAGGTCTCTTATGGATCTCTTTACGTGTTTTTGTCATTAGAGTTAATATATTTAATGATTTTAGGGTAAGATAACGCATACGAAGCAGTACGCACTAATCGTTTATGATATACAATTTAAGTAATAAATTTCAGGAAAACTGAGACAAGGTAATCTCTTTCAGATGCCAAGACTCAAGGGGAATGATATCAAAGACCAGTAAGGCAGTCAAGTACCTAGCTTAAAAAATGCAAATATTTTGCTCTATACCCAATATCTCTATTACTATGTAACTACGGGCTATTTGTAAAAATACTTGATTACAGAATTATGAACATCTATGATTTGCATCTATATAATGAATGTATAAAATTACTTATAGATCAAGTTAATAAGGAAAGTAAAGCAAGCGATTTTGATAAAATGAAAACTGTGTGTTTTGTTTTGTCTGATAAAGAGAAGAAATAAAAAGAGAGAGAAAATGGAACAAATTAATAAATTACTGATATTTTTAGTGGGACTCGCAATTGGCGCAATTATTTACATCGTTATATGCTTTACAGAAAATGTAGAAAATAAAAATGTAATTATTGCCCCTCATCCCTACAATGAATGTATAAAATTACTTATAGATCAGGTTAATAAGGAAAGCAAAACAAGTGATTTTGACAAGATGAAAGCTGTGTGCTTTGGTCTACTCGAGAAAGAGAAAAATTGAATAGATTAAATTATGATTCAAGACAAAGAGTTACAGAAGTTACAAAAACTTGCAAAGCTGAATTTCACAGAAAAGGAGCTTCGGGATTTTGTGCCCAAGCTTAACAGCGTGATGGATATGATAGATCAATTGCAAGAGGTGGATTGCTCTTCTGTAGAACCGCTAAGATCAGTATGTGATATGGATCAAAGAATGAGGCAAGATTCTGTTAAAGAGTCTGACGATTCGACCGATTTATTTAAAAACATCCCAGAAAAAGGATCTGATTTTGCAAAAGAAATCAAATGTTTTGTTGTACCAAAGGTTATAGAGTAATGCATGATGAGTGAATTAGTTAAATTATCAATTGTAGAAGCGCTTGATGGTCTGAAGAAGCAAAGTTTTACAGCATCTGAGTTGACGGGTGCTCATATAGCGCAGGCAGAAAAGACAGAAAATTTGAATAGCTATATTACGAAAACTTTTGAGCATGCAAAATCTGCTGCAAAAATTTCTGATAAAAAATATGCAAGTGGCACTCATAGGAAGTTAGAAGGAATACCAGTTGGCGTTAAAGATTTGTTTTGTACCAATGGAGTTAAAACTACATCTGGTTCAAAAATGCTTAGCAACTTTGTTCCTACTTACGAATCTACTGTAAGTAAAAACATCGCAGATGCTGGCTCTATTATGGTTGGAAAAACCAATATGGATGAGTTTGCTATGGGTTCTTCAAATACCACAAGCTATTTTGGCAATGTTATTAACCCCTGGAAAGCTAAGGATAATAATCAAGATTTAGTCCCTGGGGGATCTTCTGGAGGTTCGGCCTCTGCCGTAAGTAGTTTTTCCGCAATGGCAGCACTTGGTAGCGATACTGGTGGCTCAATTAGGCAGCCTGCTGCATTTACTGGCATCTTTGGAGTCAAACCGACATATGGAAGATGTTCAAGATGGGGAATGATTGCTTTTGCAAGCTCTCTAGATCAAGCCGGTATTTTTACTCGCTCAGTTGCAGATTCTGCTGTAATGCTTGAAGCTATGATGGGATTTGACGAAAAAGACTCAACATCAATAGAGAAGGAAGTGCCTGAATTATTGTTAGCATGCGATAAATCTGTGAAAGGTATGAGAGTGGGCATTCCTACTGATCTAATGGAGCTTGATGGTGTGAGCAGTGAAATTATAAAAATGTGGCAAGACTCTGTTGAAATGATGCGTGATGCTGGCGCGGAGATTGTAAATATCACATTACCACATGCTAAATATGCGCTACCTGTTTACTACGTGATTGCGCCCGCTGAGGCATCATCCAATTTATCTAGATATGATGGTGTACGCTTCGGCCATAGAGCTGATAAGACTGGTCTTAGTTTAGACGAGATGTATGCTCATACAAGAACAGAAGGCTTTGATGAGGAAGTAAAAAGACGCATCATGATTGGTACATATGTGCTATCTGCAAGCCACATGGATGCATATTACATAAAGGCACAAAAGGTACGAAGACTAATTGCAAATGATTTCAAGGAAGCTTATAAGAAAGTTGATGTAGTTTTATTGCCTTCAACACCGAGTGCTGCATTTGGCATAAATGAGAATCAAAATGATCCACTAACTATGTATCTAAATGATCTATTCACAATTCCAGCTAGCCTCGCTGGGCTTCCGTGCTCATCTGTCCCGGCGGCGCTATCTAGCAGTGGTCTTCCACTTGGCATGCAGCTAGTCGCACCAGCTCTTGATGAGTATAATTTGCTAAGAGCTTCTGCTGTTATTGAGCGTGCCGTTGCAAATATTGACTTTACACCTAGGGGATTTTAATGGCTTATATAACTGGAAATACTGGTGATTGGGAATATGTGATTGGTCTTGAAGTGCATGCTCAAATATCTTCAAAGGCAAAATTATTCTCACAAAGTGCAACAGAGTTTGGCGCTCCGAGTAATACTCAAGTGTCTCTAGTTGATGCTGCAATGCCAGGTATGCTGCCTGTATTGAATAAATATTGTGTAGAGCAAGCAATCAAAACTGGTCTTGGTATTAATGCCGAAATTAATAAATTATCAGTCTTTGATAGAAAAAATTATTTTTATGCTGATCTTCCGCAAGGCTATCAGATCTCACAATTCTATATACCAATCGTACAAAATGGTCATTTGAACGTATTATGTGAAAATGGAAAAGAAAAAAGAATCAGAATTAACCGTATTCATCTAGAGCAAGACGCTGGAAAAAGCATTCATGATCAACATCCGGAATACAGTTTGATTGATCTTAATCGCTCTGGTATTGCCCTAATGGAAATTGTAACAGAGCCTGACTTAAGCTCTCCGCATGAAGCTGCTCAGTATGTAAAAAAACTTAGAACATTACTTCGCTATATTGGTTCGTGTGATGGTAATATGGATCAAGGCTCTATGCGCTGCGATGCTAATATTTCAATAAGAAAGGCTGGGGATAAACTTGGCACTAGGTGCGAGATAAAGAACCTGAATTCTATGAAAAATATCACCAAGGCTATTGAATATGAAGCAATGCGTCAGGTGGAATTGCTTGAGAGCGGGGGCACGGTTGACCAAGAAACAAGATTATTTGATGTAAGTACCGGCATGACCAGAACTATGCGATCAAAAGAAGATGCGAATGATTATCGTTATTTCCCAGATCCAGACCTTCTGCCAGTAAGAGTTGATGATGCTTTAATTGCAAAAATGAAAGATGAATTGCCAGAACTTCCTGATGCAAAAATCAACAGATATGTGTCAAAACTTGGTCTTAGTAATTACGATGCTGAAGTTATCGTTTCAGATAGTGATACGGCAAAATATTTTGAGGAAGCTATTTCAGGAGCAAATCCTAAAATCATAGCAAACTGGATATCTAGTGAGTTATTTGCAAGATTAAACAAAAATGGGATGACCCTTGATGAGTGTAAAATTACTCCTAGTATGTTATCTGAGTTAGTATCATTGATAGAGAAAAAAACTATATCTGGAAAAATTGCTAAGGTAGTTTTTGAGGAAATGTTTTCTAGCGGAAAAAATGCTGCAGACATAGTGAAAGAAAAAGGCTTGGTACAGATGTCTGACCGCAGTTCTATAGAGCCAATTATTGATGAGATAATAGAAGCTAACCCAGAATCTGTAGAAGGCTATAGATCGGGGAAAGAGAAGTTATTTGGATTTTTCGTGGGTCAAGTAATGAAAAAAACTGCTGGCAAAGCCAGCCCACAGGTGGTAAACGAAATACTGAAAGAAAAATTACAGATAAAATAAGACTCCGTATAGCTCCCTTAGCGCTCGCTTACGGAAAGACAGTGGGAGCAAAATTCGTATACAAAATGACGTAGGACGGGGGCGAATCGTTTACGGTTTATTGATGGCTGTATACGGACTTTTAAGCAAAGCTTCGGATCTTTTACAAGTGACAAAGCATCGTTTTTTGACTTTCTGACTGTCATTACTACTTTAGCAATTGAGATAATATTCCTACAAGATATGCAAAATCTTTGGTAGAATCTGTTATTGCTGATATAATCTATCACGAGATAAAGACGTTAACATTAGTAATTCAATTATCAATATGTCCTCTAAGAAACAACATCCATACCATTTAGTTGATCCAAGCTCTCTGCCTATTCTAACATCATTTTCTATGTTATTTCTGACTCTTGGTGGGGTGATGTTTATACATGAGTATCAATATGGATCAACTCTCACTGCTTTTGGTGCAATATCGTTAATTATATGTATTTCTCGATGGTGGAGTAATGTGATATCAGAAGGAGGAGTTGGTATGCATCATACAGAAGCGGTAAGAGAGGGTCTTAGAATCGGCATGGCTCTGTTTATATTGTCTGAAGTTATGTTCTTCTTTGCATTTTTCTTCTCGTTCTTTTCCGCTAGCCTTTTTCCAGCTGGAATTTTAGATGGTCTTTGGGTAATAAAAGATGGAACGTGGCCACCAGAGGGCATAAAAACTTTTGGCCCTTGGGACATACCGTTTATTAATACGTTAATTCTACTTCTTTCGGGAACAACTGTTACTTGGGCTCATCATGCGATTGAGCATAATGACAAAGAAAACTCTATCACCGCTTTAGGTATTACAGTGTTGCTCGGTATTACATTTACTCTCTTTCAAGCTTATGAATATCACCATGCAGCTTTTGGTCTTTCCGAGGGGGTATATGCTGCCAATTTCTATTTAGCCACTGGATTCCATGGACTTCACGTAATAATCGGCACGATTTTTCTCTTAGTCTGTTACTTCAGAGCAAGGCGTGGACATTTTGTACGTGGAAATGGCCACCTTGGATTCCAATTCGCTGCTTGGTATTGGCATTTTGTTGATGTAGTTTGGCTGTTCCTATTCGTCTTTGTTTATGTGCTTGGAAGATAGCACGAGAATCCTCAAGTCGTCATCCCGTAAATCTGAGTATTACTTATACGAGGATTATACGGGATCTAAAGGAGATAGATAGTAATTCTGCAGTTATGAGATTCCGTATAATTTGCAAGGAGCTTGAAGTAATATAATGAATTAGCAAATGATGATAACACACAAGATTTATAAGTAGATTCTGTATAATGGTAAATATTCCTCATTGGCCCAAGATCCCGATTTGGGATATTCCACGCAAACCAAGCCTTGATTTGAGTTTTAAGTTACTTGAATTGATGGGTAATCCGCATAAAAAACTTCCACACACTATTCATATTGCTGGCACTAATGGAAAAGGTTCAACCCTTGCTATGTTAAAGAGTATCTTTGTGCAGGCTGGATATAAGGTGCATAGCTATACATCCCCACATTTACTCGAATTTAACGAAAGGATCAATCTTACTGGTCAATCAATTACCGATAGTCATTTATATGATGTCTTAGAAAGAACAAAAATAGTTGCAGATAAGCATGATTTAAGTCCAACTTTTTTTGAAGGCGCAACAGCAGCTGCATTCTTGGCATTTTCTGAAAATGATGCAGACATTCTGCTATTAGAGACTGGACTTGGAGGAAGGCTCGATTGCACAAATGTTATTCAAAATCCGATAGCAACAATTATAACGCCAATCTCCTATGACCATATGGAATATCTTGGAAGTGATATCTTGCAAATTGCCTCTGAGAAGGCTGGTATAATAAAACGCAATGTTCCTTGCATCATCGGAATACAAGAAAGCTCTGTTTATGAATTACTCATTAATAAGTGCGATGAATTATCTTCACCATCTTTTTGCTATGAGTATGATTATTGTGCCAAAAACACAAATAGTGGATTTGAATATAAATCGCAAAAATTTAATATTCATTTTCCATATCCGAGCTTAGAAGGTGATCATCAAGTGCTTAATGCATCAACTGTTATTGCCGCCATTACGCTTCTTAATGATAAATTTAAAGTTACTACATCACAAATAATACAAGGTCTCACATCAACTACTTGGCATGGACGATTACAACTTGTGGATAAAGAAAAAACAAAAGCCCTTACAGTCCGTGATAATATACAAATTTACCTAGATGGAGCGCATAATGATGCAGCAGCAGCATCTCTTGCAAACTGGGCAAAGGGTAATATAGAAGGTAATCTCTATTTACTAGTAGGCATGACACGAAATAGGTATGCTAGCTCATTTTGCAGATATTTTAAAGATGTAGCAACACATGGATTTGCCGTTAATGTGGAATCGGAACCATCTAGTTATAGCGCAGACATAATGGCAGAAAAAGCTAGAGAATCTGGCATAGAATTTACTTCTGCTGATTCCATAACAGATGCACTACAAAAAATCTCAACGTTAAATAAAAAAGACCCCACAACAATACTGGTTACAGGGTCTCTTTTTCTAATTTCTGATTTTATGAAATTATAAGTCTATTTAGTGATATTTACGCAACTTCAACTAAATCAATTAGGTTTTTTACACCATCAATAGATTGGTTAAGTGCATTTTGCTCATCTTCATTTAGCGCAATCTCAAGGATTTTTTCTACACCATTTCTGCCTATAATCACTGGAACTCCAACATAAATCCCTTTTTGACCATACTCACCATCCAAATATGCAGCACAAGGCATCACTTTACGCTTATCGCATAAATAGCTTTTTGCCATTTCAATTGCAGAAGTTGCAGGAGCATAAAATGCAGAACCAGTTTCAAGTAAAGATACTATCTCACCGCCACCAGATCTGGTGCGTTTAATGATTTCCTCAATCCTTTCATGAGAGCTATAGCCCATCTTAATCATATCTGGTACTGATATTCCACCAATTGTTGAATAACGAATCAAAGGCACCATACTATCTCCATGACCGCCTAAAACAAAGCTATTCACACTTTCAACAGACACTTTGAATTCCTCAGCCAAAAAGCAGTTAAAACGTGCAGAATCAAGCACTCCAGCCATACCCACTACCTTCTGTGGCGGCAGGCCACTTTCTTTTTGCAATACATAGACCATTGCATCAAGAGGGTTAGTAATCACTATAACGAAAGCATTGGGTGCGTATTCTCTTATTCCAGCTGCAACTGTTTTCATCACATTGCTGTTGATAGATACTAGATCGTCCCTAGTCATACCAGGTTTTCTTGGACTTCCAGCGGTAATGATTATTACATCTGAATTTGCAATGTCTTTATAATCATTGGTTCCAGTAAAAGATGCATCAGAATTTTCAATAGTAGCACTCTGTGCAATATCAAGAGCTTTCCCCTTTGCTCTGCCAGCTGAAAGATCAAATAATACTACATCACCCAATGACTCTATGGCAGCAAGATGTGTTAATGTTCCCCCAATGTTTCCAGCACCAATCAGTGCAATTTTTGGTCTTTTTTGCATATATTATTTGTCCCTTATTAGTTATAAATATTTCATCATATTATAACTAATAAGCTGCAAAATAGCTATCCTTTACTTGCTTGCTCTGGCACTGCCCTATAAATATAGATAGAACTATAAGGAAGCTAACCAATTTACGAGATGACAGATTGGGGACTTTCATATAATAATATTTGAATTTACAAAATGACACCGGGGACAAAATTCGTATGCGGAGTGACATAGGACGGGCGTATCGTTTGCAACCTAATGACCACTTACTCTTTGTAAAAACTTGTTAATTATACAAGCTCTTTGAGCTATCAAGAAGTAAATTATAACCACTTTACCTCAGGTGGCATAGACATTAAGATTGCTTCAACATTACCTCCAGTTTCAAGGCCAAATGCAGTACCACGATCGTACAGCAAGTTGAACTCAACATACCTACCACGTTTGACAAGCTGATGATGTCTTTGTTCATCCGTCCATGTATTATACATTTTATTTTTAACGATTTTTGGATATACACTGAGTATTGCCCTACCTACATCTTTTGTGAAAACAAAATCATCCTCAAAATTATTTGATAAATAATCATAAAATATGCCACCTATTCCACGTGGTTCATTTCTATGTTTTAGATAAAAATACTCATCACAATTCTTTTTAAATTTTGGATAATAATCTGGATTATGCATGTCGCATGCTTCTTTAAATGCGTCGTGAAATATTTTAGTCTCTAAATCATCTGGATACATAGGCGTTAAATCACCTCCTCCACCGAACCAACTTTTTGTTGTCTCTATGTACCTAGTATTAAAATGCATAGCTGGAACAAGAGGTGATTTCATATGAGCTACCATAGAAATTCCAGTTGCAAAAAATTTCGGATTATTTTCTGCACCGGGTATTTTTTTTCTGAAGCTTTCTGAAAATTCTCCATAAACGGTTGATATATTAACCCCAACTTTCTCAAAAACATTGCCATGCATGATGGACATAATTCCACCACCTCCCCCTTCTCTATTCCAAGATTTTTTTTCAAATTTACTTGGCTTAAGGTTCCGCCTACTATCTGCAAATTCTTGTTCTATTTTTTCAAATTCTGCGCATAAATTATCTCTGAGATACTCAAACCATTCAGACGTAATCTTTCTTTGATTATCCATAAAATTACCATGCATTTCTTATTATTAAAGGCGCTTTGTAAGGCCTTATGACTACTAAATCAAACCTTACATCATAGTTTTGATATTTAGCGTTTTTACTTAAAAACAACTCAGCTGCTCTTCTTATGAGCTCCTGTTGAGAATTTGATACAATCCCATCATAAATTCCACACTTTCTAGCCTTAACTTCAATAAAGACTAATTGGTTAAACTTCGATGCTACGAGGTCAATCTCTCCAACATAAGTCTTCATACGATGATGTAACATGCTATAAAAACGTAACATGTAGAGCATAGCTGCAAAATATTCAGCAAATATGCCTAATTTGTATTTTTTCATTTGTTATTCAGAATCCGAATTATTTTTTAGATTGGAATCTAGTAAATTGCTAATATCATCTTTCATAATGTAAGTAACAATAAGGAAACTTCCTGAAGTGAACATAATATAAAATGCAGGAGAGTAATAAAGACCCGTAATCTCTAACAACCATCTTGAAATAGCAGCTGATGTCCCGCCGAAAAGTGCTATTCCCAAATTATAACTAAAAGCTACGCCGGAGAATCTTTGATCAGGAGAAAATAGAGAAATAATAAATATATATGCAACACCTCCTATTACACCACCGAGCATGGCAAGTATACTAAGCGCCAATAGTTGCATCCATAGTACAGGATATGAAATTAAGATAAAGCATGGAAGCGCTAAAATAAATATTGCGCTAGATGCTAGAGTAACCATTTTGAACCTGCCTACATAATCTGAAACAAACCCAGATAGTGGCATCATGATCATCATTATAATAGAAGAATATGCTAGATACGATCGAGCAGTTATATCATCAAAATGCAATACATTGCAGAAGAAAATATTGAAATATGTTTTAATTAGATAAACAAGGCTGCTTGCGCATGCACCAAGACAAAAGGTGATGAATATTGATTTCTTTGCAGTTTTGATTACGTGCAAAAATGGAGCTTTTAATAGTTTTTTTCTCTCAGATAGCATTACAAATACAGGGGTTTCAGATACTCTCAGTCTGAAATAAAAACCTATGATACCCATTATTCCGCCAAGGATAAATGCAAATCTCCATGCAAATTCTAGATTCGGTAAATAGATCGCAAACACTACTCCAACAAGAGTAGCAAAAAGAGTTCCAGCAATATTTGATGCATGTACTATCCCTGCAGTTAGTCCTGGTCTCAAATTTTGATAATGCTCTAAAATGAATATTGCAGCACCAGCTCCCTCGCCACTAATACATAGACCTTGCAATAAACGCATTACCACAAGAATAGCAGGAGCGTAATAACCTATCACTGAATAGGTCGGAATAAGACCTATGGTAAAAGTTGTAATAGTCATTCCCAGCATTGATGTAACAAGAGATACACGCCTTCCATACTTATCTGCGATATATCCGAATATTATCCCGCCAACTGGTCTTGTAATAAAGCCAACTGCGAATACTACGAGGCTCATAAGTACCTGAACTACTTCTGAATCACTAGGAATAAATGCCTTTCCGATAGCCATCGAAAAAACTGCATATACGGTAAAATCGTAATATTCCAATACATTACCAGAAATTGCCGATAGAAAAATAGATTTGCGTTTATCCATGAATGCGAACACATAACCCCAAACGTTCCAATATCGCAGATTATAGTGAACAAAAATCAATTGTGAAATAGAAATATGATGTTAGGTCATTTATAGATTTTGTTCCTTATGCTTAAATAGCAAATTATACTATGTAGCTGAAATTTATAATAAGCTGTTTGATAATGTGCGGAATTTTTCTATCAGAGTATCAATCCTAGAAATAATTAACACTCTATCTTCAGAATTTAAAATTGATTTATCAAAATCAGTGCCAGAAGTATTATAATTTTTCTTTATATAGTCAATATCACCAACAGTGTAATATCTTCGATCTCTTATTTTAGTGATTTTTATCCGAGGGTCTGACTTTTCTATATATCTCAGCCTATGAACTGGCAAAGATGTTATGCTTGCAGCTTCTGCTATAGAAAAATATTTTTTCACAACTCCTGCTACCTATTAATTTCCGCTCTGAATGATCTAGCAGGGATAAATCTTAACACTTTTTTGCGATCTATTTTCACTGATTCACGTGTTTTCATATTAAAACCAACCCTTGGTTCTTTCTCTCTAATCTTCCATGTACCAAAATTTGGTAGAGATAATTTGCCAGAATCTCTAGTTAGATTAAAAATTTCCATGAAAATTTTTTCTGTTATTTCTTCGCATAAAAATGCAGATAGTCCAAGCTTGCCATGCAAATGGTTTGCGATTTTCTCTTTCGTGATTGTGTCAGATTTGGTCATCTTTCTATCAAAACTAGCTTTGAATAAGAGTGTAAAGAAAACAAAGCCTATTATCAAGCAAATCCGTCTATTGTAGATTTGGCATTTTCTAATAAATATAGAGCCAACTTATATGTCCCAGATTCCGTATAATCCTCGCATAGTAATGCTCGAATTTACGGAATGACAAGGTGTTATCCACAAAAATGCTTGCGCAGAGAATAACAAGCATTTATGCTCCGTATCCATGGAATTAAGGAGATAAAAAATGGAACAGACCAATAGATCACTTGTATTTTTAGTAGGGCTGGCTTTCCTAGTAATAGGAGTAGCTTTTGTTTCTGTAACTTGTGTCATGTCAAATTTGACAGAGAAAATAGACAATATTTCAAATAATATATCTAAAACATCTGAAAGCATGGCTCAGACTATGTCTCAAACATTTATAAAAGTGACGGAGGATAATGACGTGGTTACACCACCTCATCCTTATAACGAATGTATAAAATTGCTCATAGACCAAACCAATAGAGAAAATAAAGAAAGCGATTTTGCAAAAATGAAAGCAGTATGCTCTGTACTATCGACCCAAGAAAAACTACAGAAATAGATATATGGCAGTAACGATTCATAATAAAGAGGATTTTGCAAAGATGAGGGCAGCAGGAAAGCTTGCAGCCCAAACTCTTGATTATATCGCAGATTATGTTACTCCAAATGTTACTACAAACTATCTTAACGATCTCTGCCATGAATTTATCATAAAAAATGGAGCTATTCCTGCCCCTTTAAATTACAAAGGATTTCCTAAATCAATTTGCACCTCTGTTAATCATGTTGTTTGTCATGGTATACCGTCTGATAAGAAACTCAAAAATGGTGATATAATCAATATTGATGTGACCGTTATATTGGATGGATGGCATGGCGACACTAGTCGCATGTTTTATGTGGGTGATGTTGGTATTAAGCAAAAGCGCCTTATTAACATAACTTATGAATCCATGATGCTTGCTATCGAGAAGGTAAAAATAGGAGCGCATTTGGGCGATATAGGTCATGCAATTCAAACGCATGCTGAAAAACATAATTATTCTGTGGTACGAGATTATACGGGCCATGGGATAGGTCGTACATTTCATGATTCACCAACTGTGCTTCACTATGGAAAACGTGGGCAGGGATTAGTCTTGGAAGAAGGGATGTTTTTTACTATTGAGCCAATGATTAATGCTGGCAAATACGGGGTGATTTTAAGTAAATTTGATGATTGGACTGTTACAACTCGTGATAAGTCTCTATCTGCACAATTTGAACATACTATAGGTGTTACAAAAGACGGTGCAGAGATCTTTACACTCTCACCAAAGCAGTTTGATTGCCCGCCATATGATACAAGCAAATAAGGATAACGTACAACCGCATTATGTTGGACATCACAGAAGGCTGAAGGAAAAATTCCTGCGGCATGATTCTACAAGTTTCTCTGACTATGAATTACTAGAGTTATTATTGTTCCAATCAAATGCTAGGCGAGACATGAAACCACTTGCTAAACAGATGCTGAAAAATTTTGGTGATTTGAATCAACTTATAAATGCAGACAAAGACAAGATCTTATCTATTAATGATGCAACGGAAAACTCTTACCTGCAATTGAAAATCATAAGAGAATTGCTTAACCGTATTTTTTATAATAGAGTGCAGGGCAAAAATATAATAGGATCTTGGGGTGAATTGTTGGATTATCTTAAATTCAATATGGGATGTTTAAAGTTGGAGCAATTCAGAGTTTTATTTCTCAATAAAAAGAACAGACTAATTGCAGATGAAATTATGGCTACTGGAACAATTGACAGAGCACCTGTATATCCTAGAGAGATTGTAAAAAAATCTTTGTATCATGATGCGGGAGCAATTATTTTAGTACATAATCACCCAAGTGGTAATGCTAAGCCATCGCACTCTGATATTGACTTAACGATGCAAATAGCAAATGCATGTGAGGTAATAAATGTAACTGTGCATGATCACGTGGTCATTGGAGGCGGTGATTATTATAGTTTTAAATCAAATATGCTATTATGAATTTTTTGATAGGCTTAGGGATTTTACTAGTTGTAACAACAATATGTTCGTTGCTACTCACTTACATGTTAATTTACCTAATGCCTGCACTCGGAATAATTGATGTCCCGAGTAAAAGAAGAGCGCATTTGAAGTCAACGCCACGTGGAGGAGGTCTAGCTTTTGTTATAATATTTTCAGTGGCATTACCTGCATTTGAATATGTTACAATAAATTCTTTATACACATCTACGATACTTCTGCAGCTCTTCATCCCTCTTAGTTTGCTTTCTTTTTTAGATGATATATCGCATGTTTTTATACCTTTCAGGTTGTTCATTCATATATTATGCTCATGCCTTGCAGTTATGTGGCTGATACATCCAAACACTATATTGCATTATGAAATACCAGTAATATTAGACTTAGCAATAGGAACTTTTGCGCTTCTTAGTTTCTTGAATATATATAATTTTCTAGATGGTATAGATGGCATTACTGTAAGTGAATCTATGCATTTATCATGTACGATATTGATTTTATGTATGCTTGGATATGATATCATCCCAAATGTGGATATTATTATTATCATATCTACGATAATTTTGGGATGGTCCTTAGGCTTTATCTGTTTCAATTGGCAACCTGCAAGAATATTTCTAGGGGATGTAGGAAGTATAAGTTTAGGATTCTTACTTGGTGTATGTCTGTTAACAATCGCATCTGCTAGTGCTAAGCTGTTTGTAGCATGTGTTATTGCTGCACTTTATTACATAGCGGATGGAGGCATGACTCTTTTGATCAGAATAGTCAAGGGAGAAAGAATATGGGAACCACATTTGCAGCATTTCTTTCAAAAAGCAGTTTGCAAAAAAGGCCAGACCCATGCTTTTGTGGTAAAGCGTATCATGAGGTGTAATGTTATGCTAATGCTATTTGCTGTAAATTCTTTATATTATCCTGCCCTGTCAATTATTTGTGCTATAGTTGCAGTAATTGTGACTATAGTTCGTTTAGTGGCTTAATTGTGATTATATCAAATTATGAAACCCATTAGCAGTGAAGTTAATAACCTAGTTTATAATCTCTTCAAAAAACGCCATCCTATTTTAGCAGAAATAATTATTAATTGGGAAAAGATCGTTGGTGTTAAATTTAGTTCTAAAGCAACCCCAGTTAAGATTAGTACAAGAAAAGAATCGAGAAAGAAGATCAACATACTCTATATCAAAACAGATAATTCATCCATATCAATGGAGATATCCTATCATAAAGAATTGATGATCGAGAGAATGGCAATCTACCTAGGCTATAAAGCCATTCATAAGATCATAATTAAATAAAGGGGGAAGTGCTAACCACTTAGTCTACTATATCTAATATTTCACTCTCTCTATATCTTGTACTATTTGCTTAGCCCTTAGTGAATTGATTATTTTTTCCATATGTTTAGCAGATTCGACTTCTATATCAAATAGAATTTCAAAATAGTCTGATGTTCTATTTACAACCTTAATGTTTGTAAGATTACCCCCACAATTTGCAATTACAGAAGTTACGGTGGCAAGGCCTGATGGCTCATGTAGAATTACTATTTTTATCCTGCATACAAATGGTATATTAGAAGCATCACTATCCCATGTGAGGTCAATTATCCTCTCTGGCATATTTGCAAAATTATTTAGCATTCCACAATCAGAAGTGTGTATAGTAACGCCAGTTCCAGTATGAATAATGCCTACAATTTTGTCACCAGGAAGAGGGTGACAGCATTTTGCCATATGCATTGCCATACCAGATATTAATCCCTTAATTGGGACTAAATTGTCATGTGACTTACTTTGGTTTTGTTCTTTTTTTCCAAACTTAAGCAGTGACAATGTAGCACCTAATCTACTTTTTCGTGGCTGAACATGTTTTATTACTTGCTCACGTGTTATAGTGCCTTCACCGATCGCAAATAATAAATCGTTCTTCTTTTTGCCAAAAAATTTACTTGCTACTTCCAGGGCCTTCTCTTGGTCAGTAATGCCTGCAACTTGCAGTGCTTTGCTGATGATATTTTTGCCTAATTTAATGTATTGATCATAGTTTTGAGATCGAATGGTTTTTTTGATCTCTGATTTTGCTTTTCCTGTAATTACAAATTTTTCCCACGAAGGTGAAGCTGTCTGGTTTTTTGAGGTAATGATTTCTACCTGATCACCATTATTTAATTCTGCTCTAAGTGGTACAGTACGCCCATTCACTTTTGCTCCAACACAAGCATTGCCTATGTCTGAATGTACCATATACGCAAAATCCACTGTGGTAGCACCTTTTGGTAGGGCAATGATATTCCCTTGTGGGGTAAAGCAAAATACTTGGTCATAATACATAGCAAGCTTCGTATTCTGTAGTACTTCCTCTGAATGAGTATCCTGCTCTAAAATCGTAAGCAACTCTCTAATCCAAGTATATTGATGACCATCTGCTAAATCTTTGTGGTTTTGTTTATAACGCCAATGTGCTGCTACTCCAAACTCTGCAACTTCATGCATCTTTTTTGTTCGTATTTGAATTTCAATTTTTTGCATAAATGGTCCAAGCACTACGGTATGAAGTGATCTGTACCCATTGTTTTTTGGTGTGCTTATGAAGTCTTGAAAATGATCTGGTATCATTTTATATGTGCTATGAATAATACCAAGCACTTTGTAGCAGTCAGTAATTGTACCAGCTATCACCCTAAATGCTACAATATCTGATAATTGATCTATTCCAACATCCTTCTGTTGCATTTTGATCCAAGTAGAATAAGGTGTTTTTTCTCTCCCTTGCACCTTAAATCCACTAACATGACTTGAGAGTATTCTTCTTATTTCATCGGATATTTTCTGTACCAAGTCTTTATTTTCGCCCTTGATACTATCGAAGCGACTGATTATAGATTGTTTTGCTTCATGGTTTAACACTTCAAAACAACGATCCTGCAGTTCCGATTTAAACGCTTGAATACCAATTCTTTCAGCCAAGTGAGCATGAATTTCCATGGTTTCAAGAGCAATACGTTTTCTTTTTTTAGAATTTTTGATGTAATGAATGGTACGTATATTATGCAAGCGGTCAGCCAGCTTGACAATAAGCACCCTTATATCATCGCTCATCGCAACTAAGAGTTTACGAAAATTTTCAGCTTGTTTTGTGCTATCTGCATTAAATTTAATCTTAGTAAGTTTTGTAACCCCATCTACTAGCTTTGCGATATTTGGCCCAAAATGTTTTTCTATACCACTGAATGTTAGGTCTGTATCTTCTATGGTGTCATGTAATATTGCAGTTATAACTGAGTCTGAATCAAGATGCAGTTCTGCTATAATTTTTGCTACTTCTAACGGGTGAAAATAATATGCTTCACCAGATGCACGTTTTTGTGAGCCATGGTATTTTATGGCAAATTTAATTGCCTTTTTTACCATTGGTTCGTTGAGATTTTTTATATGAGATTTATATATATCAATATAATCTTGAGTATCCACGAACTATTCTTCATCCATATTACATTATTAAATTATGTGTACCTATTTACTTTTAGTAAAGTTATAATTCGCAAATAATAAACATTTATGTGTGATGGTAGGAAAATTGGAGAAAATAATAAGATTTAAACCACATCATTTCATGTGTAGTTTAAATTTTCGTGGAAAAGGATACTCACCAAGCTTTATTGCAAATTATAAAGACATTATGCGTACTTTGAATGGTAATGAGGATGCTCAAATAAGAGTAACCTTTGAATCCGATGATATTTGTAATGCATGTCCCAACAAAATAAATAACTCGCTATGCAACAAGCAAGAAAAAATAACAAAACTAGACGCAAGGCATAGCGAAGCTTTGCACCCTGCCTCGGGTGATATTATAAGCTGGAAGGAAGGTAAGGTTCGTATAAAGAAATATATGAGCATAAAAAAATTTCACACAATTTGTAAAGATTGTTCTTGGAAAGAATATGGCATATGCGAGTCTTCACTAAAAGAGTTTTTAGATAGCGAGGAGAATGAATAGGTCAAAATAAATTGACTACAAAGCTTAACGCTATTAACATTTTATTTATAGTCGTTCAATTTAAATCTTGTGCGTTGTTGATCATTGTATATTAGGTTGACTTCCTTGCACCTAGCACAAAATCTAAATTGAACGACTATAGTGAAATATGGTATAAGTTTATGTTACGCACAGGTATTCTCTCTCTTGCAGAAGAGATAGAACATGATAAGAAAGTAAATGCAGAATTTTTAAACAGTAACGATCCAAATTTGCAAGAAGCAATAGGGATATATAGAAGAGTTTTGCATTTAATAGGTTCTGGTGATATGGAAATTACCGACAAATATGGAACATCACAAAAAGCATCTAAAAATGAGTTACCTGTTTCTTTTTATATGAGACATTCTTCGTATGTTTTCATAAAAGTACCAGCTAGTACTAGTGATAAGCTAATAAATTGGCTCAGTACTGGAAAAAAAGATGAACTGGCAAAATTAGACAAGCGTTATTACGTATCAAAAAATTGGCAAGATGCAAGGGTAAAGAAAAACCACTCATTGTATGAAGGAAAACCATCAAGCCGTAACCAGTATATTAAAAAAAAGAAAGACCAATTTGAAACTACAGAAAGGAGGGGAAGGATTGCTGAACTATGCAGATCAGTATCACATTCACTTGGAATTACAAATGTAAAATATTTTAGTTTAGATCTAGCATTGAATAATAACTTGAAGAAAGATTCGCTATCTCTTGAGCGTGATTATACTTGTTTGTATATCAATTATATTGCGCCAACAGAAGATAAGCATGGCGCTATGTTGATTGGCTTAGAAAAGGGAAGTGGTTCAAATTTTCATATTTTAGCAGATAAACATGAAATTGCTGACGAAGACGAATATCAATACACCATTATTCCTAGGAAATGTGGTGGTATGAATATCAAATTAGATAAAGAGCAATTAAACGAGATAACAAATGCAAATATTGAGAGTGACGGAGAGAAGCTGTCCTCTCTTATTCCCGCTGCTTCCGTGAAGGAGTTTACGCATGCAAGGCAGCATATCACTCCTACATTTCAAGGCTCAAAAACTATTATCTTCAAAAAAAAACCAAACTTTTTGAAAAATATACTGAATTATTTTGCAATAAAAATCAGTTTTGGAGCAATCACGCTATATAAAAAAGAATTTCACAAATATGAGAAATTCAAGGCTCAAGAAAAAATTACGATTCAAGATGGCAAAAGAATCAAGGAACAATTTTTAAGAGGAAACGATGTGCTCGTATGACTCTAAGAGTTTAGAGTCCGTAGTACACAGTGTTATTAAACTGTAAGATCCATATATTTTATGTCACTCCATAAGAGACTTTCTCTCCCTGGGTCATTCCGTAGAGCGACTTTCCCCTCACAGTCATTCCGTAAGCGACTGCTAAGGGAGCTATACGGAATCTCATATCGGTAGAATCAACCTCCATACTTTAGAGATCTCATATAACTCGTAAAGAACTCATTTACGAGATGATAGTAAGTCATTTGTCTTTTCGTAAGCGACTGCTAAGGGAGCTATACGGAATCTCATATCGGTAGAATTAACCTCCATACTTTAGAGATCTCGTATAACTCGTAAAGAACTCATTTACGAGATGACAGGTTGGGGAAATTATTGCATAGTAATGCTCCAATTTACGGGATGACACGGGCATGGAGGATTTTTGCATAGTAATATTTGAATTTACACCGATGACCTCGGGGATTTTCTAAATCTTTGTAGAGCCGTACAGGCAATGCTGAGGGAATAAAGAATTATTTTCTACTTAAGAAATATAGTACCAAAATATGTTTTTTGTTCTTTGACTCTAACAATTTTTTTGATATCCTTTAAGCGTGCATGGCGTTAATCGAAGCAGAAAGATGTTGTTTTTTTGTTGTAGAAATTCAACTTTTGGAAATTCTGTGGTGGACAGCATGTACATTTTCTGTATCATTTGCATAATTACTATTGCTTGACGGAGTATGTTTATGAGTTCTTTAAAAAAAATCGTTGTTTTGGGTGTGTGTGGTCTTTTGTCTTCTAGCGTGTCATATGCTGCTGAGATGAAATCTTCTGGGATACCAGTTACATCTAGCCTTAACATTACTTTGTCTGCCTATGCTAATTTTGAAGCAGCGCTTAGAAATCAGAATCATTTAACGTCTGATGAGAAGAGGCTTTCAAGTAACAGAGATTTTTTCGCATTTTCAAGCAAATCAGCGTTGATAGCTGATATTTCGAACAAGATGAATGATGTAACCTATGGTGGGAAAATAGCTTTAGTTCCTACTGCAAAAAAATCAGGTTCTCCTAGTTATAACGGTTCTCATATATATGTGGAAAGTGATTTTGGAAAAGTAGAGATGGGGTCTCCAATGTCTCCTTCTTGTAGTATGATGGTAGACGGAAGTGAAGTTGCAGCTGGCTCTGGCACTTGGGATGATTATGCAAAATTTGCTACAAAGCATTTAATGGGTGATTCAAAAATTGAACCTTCATTTGCATCTTTCACGGAGTTTTTCCTAGATAGCAAGCTTACAACCAAGTCTAGCAAGAGAGCATATAGTAGCGAACCAGCTAGAACTATTGTGTATTACACGCCTAAAATTAATCTGTCTGACTCTTCGAAACTTCGTGTAGGTATATCATATACTCCAGATTCTAGTAACACTGGTGCTGATAGTTCAAGCACACACTCTAGTGGTGTGACGACGAAAGAAGTTGGATTGCCTGATGTATATAGCTTTGAGATAGATAGCACAGTGAAGGACGCTGTATCTGGTGGTGTGACGGTGGAACAAAATATAACAGATGGTGTGGATATTAAGCTTGCTTTAACAGGTGAATATGGTAAATCTGCTGGTCAAGCAAAATTGTTAAAAGAAAAAGATGATAAAAATCCTTCTATATTGAAGCTTAGTGATTTACGTACTTTCAATGTTGGTGGTGTGATGAATTTTGGTAATTACTCTTGCTCTGGCTCTTTTGGGTCACTTGGAAAGAGCTTAACTACTCCAGAATTTCACAAGACAGGTCGTAACACTTGGTACTATTCTGGATCACTTGCTTATAAGCAGGGTCCGTTTGCAGCTTCAGTGTCTTATTTTAAATCTGATCAATTTAAGAATACTGTAGATACAATATCTATCGGCACTAATTACTTGCTTGCGCCTGGTTTTCAGCCATATGCTGAAATTTCTAGCTTTACTCTAAAAGGAAGGCCGGAATATTATAATGGCGATTCTCCTTCTTCTAAGAAGTCCACTCGTGGTACGGTTGCTTTAATTGGTGCTAAGCTAAAACTATAGGTTTTGCTCAAAGAGAGCATATAATTTCATAAGATAAATATGGGCTTGTTTAGAAGTTTTTTTCAAGGTGTAGTTTCTCTTGCTGCACCTTATTACGTGGCTGTATCAGTTATAGTGCTATTTTTTTTACTACCACACTCATCTTGCTCAGCAAATGAAGAAGTTGTAGAATCTAGCATTCAATCTGAGCATAAAAATGCTACAAAAGCTTCCGAAGAGATAGATATTGACTCTTTGTTAGATGACCTTACTGCCGAACATATAGAAAAGAAAGACGTTGCAAATAGTGCTACGGAAGCTACTCAGAACGCAGATGATACCCAAGCATCACTTGATATATCAATTACTACTGACCAAGCTAATATGATTATCCTTAATAAAATCACTACAAAATCACAAAACGTGGTTTTTCATTTAGGAGAAAAGCAATTTTTTGGTAATCTTTCTATAGAGATTCACAAATGTGTTAAAAATACTGATCCATTCAATCCCAATGATTTTATGTTGCTTACAGTGTCGAACAACAAAATTGATGATGACGGTGAATTAATTTTTCACGGTTGGGTAGTATCTTCTGCTCCAGCATTATCTAATTTAGAACATCCGATCTATGAGATAATACCAAAACAGTGTATTGTTGATCAGGATTCAACAAAGTAAATATAGTTTATGTTATCTAATTTAATTTTTATCATTCCTATCTTAGGTTTGACCGCAGGTCTTTCTCTTAGTGTGACAATCCCTATATTCATAATCGGAACTTTATATGCAATAAGGAATGATATGGAGATAGCGTATAGGGGGTTTAAGATGGAATTTGCTTTGCTTCTATTGCTTGCAGTTAGTTGTTTATGGTCAATAAATATTTCAAGCAGTATCACTTCCGTAGCAAAGATTTTCTCTTTATCCTTTGTCTCGTACATACTTATCACTAATGAAAAGCTAGTGTTAGATAAATTATCGATCAAATCTAATATTTTATTACTCTCAATAATATTTGCTTTAGCAGTGTTTTATGTCGAACTCATAGGAGGTGGAGCAATTAGCTCATGGTTCAGAGATGTAATGCAAAGAAAAGAGAGTCACGAATTTTATCTACATTATTTAGATAGGGGTTGTAGCTTGTTAGCTATGTTTGCGTGGTTGGTGATAGCGCAGCTATTAAAAGAAGATAAGAAAATAGAAGCTATATTACTGTATATAGTGGTTTTTATTACCTTATATTTATCCGATAGTCTATCTGGATTTGTCGGATTTATTCTTGGTGGATTTGTATTCTTGCTTACTAGATATAGTTTCTTCAGCAATCCTAAATTTTTATCCTCTATTCTAATAGCTGGTGTGACTCTTTTCTTATGTCTTGCAGTTACGATGAAACCATATAAATTATCAGATGAGATGAATTTCCTTCCAATGTCTGCAAAACATAGGCTGTTTATTTGGAATTTTACCGCTGATAAAGCATATGAAAAACCTGTTTTAGGATGGGGACATAATTCATCCAGAGATTTTGATATAAAAGAATCTGATATGATAGATTATGCAAATCATGTGCTTAGTCCCCTTCCTGTACATCCTCACAATAATATTTTACAAATTCTTCTTGAAAATGGATTTATCGGTTTCGTGATTTATATGGCGTTAATATGTAGATATCTATTTCTATGGAATAATTTATTTTGTAATACGCTCACAAATCAAAACCTTGCTATAAGATCATCCGGGTATGCATGTTTTGCTACATTCTTTATTATCTCCATGATCTCATTTAATATGTGGCAAAGTTGGTGGATCTGCAGCTATTTGTGGATAGCAATATTATTCTCTATGCAGGCAGCGGGCATAAAGCTTAAGCATGAAAGAGCCTAACTCAAAACCACAATACAGATACTATGTATTACTATACATAATATCTGTGTATCCTAAGCTACGAGCTGTTACAAATGCTGAGTAATCGTCATATACGTCCACTACTATATTGGATATCTTTCTTGGAAATTCTGCTCGCAGTGTTTTGAACATATGATCCACAACACGCATACCGTAATACCTAGTACTACCACGAGGGTTACGTAATGTAACAGTTCCACTCAAGCTAGATAAAAATTCTCTCGCACTATGTAAATTTTCAATTTCATATAACATATTTTATCACCCCATTAATTTACTATAAATTCCTAAGTACATTTGTTACTACTCCCCAAATATGTACCTCTGAATTATTACAAATAGCTATTGGTTCAAATTCTGGATTCTCTGGTAACAAATATGGATCTCCTTCAATGCGTCCTAAACGCTTTACGGTTAACATTCCATCAATCGCTGCAATGACAATCTTTCCATCCGCTGGCTCTATACTACTATCTACAATCAAAGTATCGCCTTCATATATGCCAGCATTAATCATTGATAGACCACTAACCTTAACACAGAAAGTAGTTTCAGGATTTTTTATAACCAAGCTATTTAGATTAAGCATGTCATCAACGTGATCCTCTGCTTGGCTTGGATATCCAGCTGACACTCTTGAACTAAATAGAGGAATCTTATAAGCATTATGCAATGAATAATCTATTACATCATCAACCAAATGTTCAGGCACTCTTATTGCCTTTGTAGAAGAGCCGTATTTACCTCCCCCTTTAGGCCTTCCTGCGCCCGATCTTTTTCCACCATGAGTCATAAGCAACACCATATTCGATTTTGAAAAGCGTACACTTATTATGTATCATAGATTTGTAATCGGTACAAGATAAAATTTTTAATAGAGATTTCTTATTATGATTTCAATTATATCTTTTTAAAGATCAAAATATTTTATTAAATCATCAGATGATAGTTTTTTGCGCTCAAGCCCAGACATATCACGTACAATCTCGCCGTGATACATCATGATAGTTCTGTCGCCGTGTTCTAACGCTTGTGTCATACTATGGGTTATCATTAAAGCTGTAAGCTTATGGCGTTTTACTATTTTATCAGTAAGCTGCATTATTTTTTTTGCAATTTTAGGGTCAAGAGCAGCTGTGTGTTCATCGAGTAATAATATCTTAGAACCAAGAAAAGTTGCCATCACAAGACTCAGTGCTTGCCTCTGACCACCAGAAAGGGAAGATACTTTGTCTGTTAATCGATCCTCCAATCCAATATCAATATCAGACAAAGATTCTTTAAATTTTTCTTTTAATTTAGAATTGGCATGTAAGGCAAAACCTCTCTTCCGACCACGCTTTGCTGCTATACTCATATTCTCTTCAATAGTAAGATCAGCGAACGTGCCTATCGTGGGATCTTGAAAAACACGAGATACCATGCCAGATCTCCTTTCTGTAGGCATATACGTAACATTCATATCATCTATAAAAACACTGCCCTGATTTGGGGTAATGTTGCCAGATAATACATTCATTAACGTTGATTTACCTGCGCCATTGCCGCCTATTATTGTAATAAACTGTCCATCTGTTACTTTTAAATTAATTCCTTTTAATGCATGGTACTCAAGCCCAGTATTTTGGTTAAATGTAACATGCAGCTTCTTTAGCTCTATCATACCACCCTTACCTCAGATTTTTTACGCAATCTTGTGGCAATCATTGTAAGCGCTACGAGCAGCGCTGTAATTAAATTCAAATCAGATGCTTCAAGACCAATATCATGCGCATTAAGCGCAAATGCTATTGCTATGCGGTATAATATAGAACCTATTGCACATGTTAGAAGTGAGGTCCATATAAATTTTGGATGAATCAATGCCTCACCAATAATTACTGATGCCAAACCCACTATTATTGTTCCTGTTCCCATTGAAATATCCGCAAAGCCTTGAGATTGTGCAAAGAGCGATCCTGCAAGCGCAACAATACCATTGCTCATGCTAAGAGCAATTATCTTCATGCTGCCTACTTTGATACCATAGGCGCTACTAACTTTTGGGTTAATTCCTACAGCCCTGATTGCCAATCCAAATTCAGATACAAAAAATTTATGCAAAAATAGTATCGTGAAGAACGTTATTAACAAAGTAACTATGATAATAGACCAATCACCAAATATAGTGGTAGAATCTATGATAGCTATGTTCGGTCTACCCATGATTCGTAAATTTATTGAGTAAAGAGCAGTCATTGTGAGTATACCTGCAAGAAGACCTAAAATGTTCCATCGCACGTTTAGGTAGCCAGTAATAGCTCCAGCGCATCCTCCTGCTAATATTGACATGACTGTAGAGGAATATGGATCATATCCAGCAAAAATCATTGAAGAGCTGACTGCTGCGCCTATAGTGAAGCTCCCATCTACTGTAAGATCTGGAAAATCTATCACTTTGAAAGTAATATATACTCCTATTGCTACGAGAGAATAGATTAGCCCGATCTCTATTGCGCCAAGAAGTTGTAGTTGATTCATTCTTCTTCTCTCACATTGATTCTAGCAGCAATATCTTCTGGTATGGAAATACCTAGTTCTTCAACTATCGTATGATTTATTTTTAACTCTTTAACATTATTTTTTTGAATTTTATCTGTCAAAAATTTGCCTTCCAAAGTATCTGCTATCATATTTCCTAATTGCTTTCCACTATCAAAGTAGTTAGCTCCTAGTGCCATCATAACTCCTTTACCTACAAAGGCTGGATCATTAGAAATTAATGGGATCTTATGTTCCTTGCTGATAGCTACTATACTATTTATAGAAGATGCTACTATATTATCTTGCGGCAAATATACTATATCCACTTTACCTATCAATTGACTCATAGCATTTTTTACGTCATTTGAATTAGAGATTGATACTTTTTTCAGCTGTATGTTATTTTTCTTAAGCACTTCCTCTAATCTATCCGTTGTTTTAACGGAATTAATCTCTCCTGAGTTAAATATTACCCCCACCACATGCAAATCTGGGAAAACTCTAATCGCAAGATCAACTAACTCTTGAACTGGAGGTCTATCAACTACACCAATTACATCTATATGATCATCGCCAATTATATTGGCTGATTTTGGATCTGTAACTGCAACGAAGGCTAATCTAGCATCACGTGACCTCATAGCTCTCATTGTCTTTAAACTGATTTGAGAAGATGGAGTAGAGATAGAGACCATAAAATCAGGTCTCAGAGATGCATGATATTTTGCAATCTGAATACCATGACTGATGTTCCCCTGTGCATTATCTAACATCACTTCCGCTTTATTTGGTATAATCTCTCTATCAAGCAGAGCTTTCATCAAGCCAGAATAGGCATTGTCTAATGATACATGACTCACAAACTGGTTAATAGTGATTATAGGACGTTTATCTGCAAAGCAAGTATGCGTAAAGCCCATAACCAATAACAGTATTAATTTTGTAAAAATGTTTTTATTCATGATTAATTTACTTAATAATTGTGACAGATGGCTCATCTAGTAATTTAGACGGAATTTTGATTTTCATAATATCTGCTGTCCTTTGATTTATAAAAATTTCTGCTTTTGAAGGCTTTTTAACTAAAAGTTTTTTTGATCCGGAAAGTGTTCCCACGAGTAATTCACCTGCAGTTCTACCAACTTCATATTGCGTATAACCAATACAAGCTAATATCCCTTGCTTTACTGAATCAGGGTCACTCGAGAATATTGGCATTTTATGTTTTCTAGACATATTCACTAATTTTGGCATTGCGGCAAAAACTGCATTATCTGATGGTATATAAATAGCATCAACTCTACTCAGAAGATTAGAAAATCCTTGAGTGATTTGATTTGAATCTGTAATTGCCATTTCTATATATTTCAAATCCCCAGCCATTGCTTGCTTCATTAGGTTTACAGTTTTTACAGAATTTGCTTCACCTGAATTATACAAAAAACCTATAGTTTGTACCTTGGGCAACAAATCTTGCATCAATTTTATTTCCTCATTAATTAACGGAAAATCTATAGCTCCGGTGATATTCTGGACAGGTTTTGTAAGGTTTTTAACTAAACCCGCAGAGACAGGGTCAGTTACAGATGAGAATACCAAAGGTATATCTGTACCAATTATTGCATTTTTTACAGTTTGTGCTGATGGAGTAGAAATTGCTACAATTGCATCAGGTGACAATGAGGCAAATTGCCCTGCAATCAAAGCTGCATTTGCTATAGAGCCTTGTGCATTTTTTTCTATGACTCTAAGGTTTTTACCAACCTCATAACCATGTTCACTTAGAACATCCATGATGCCTTTCTCAGCTTGCACTAATGACGGATGTTCAACAATTTTAGTTATGGCAATTACGGCTTGCTCATTCGTACTTGCAAAAATAATACTAATATTTAACAGTGATAATGTTATGAACAAAAGAATAGCCAACCCAGAATAGGTTGCTCTTATAAGAGATTTTATGATTTTTGAAGTTTTAAGAATAGATTCCATGATATTTTCCTGTTTTGTTTGTTGATTCTTTTATCAAATAAATAACTTCCCAAGAAGCATTTACAATGCATGATTAATTGATGATATGAGCCAAAGCTCATAAATCGCCAAAACCTAAACAGGATAAAGGTGTTAATCATGTTGGACATATATCTTACTAGTTTAAATAGTATAAAATCACAAACTACCTAAGGTAGTTTATAATGCATTACTCATAGATAGTCAATTTAAGTTTGGCACGTTTTATGCGCTTGTGGAATTTATAAAAATAAAATCGGAGAAACATATGGCGCCTAAAGACATAATGGCATTGCTTGGTAAATCTTGTGATGTATATAGTCAGAACATAGCTTCTAAACATGCAATTGCTTTTAAAAAGAAAGAAAATATATTTAGTGAATCTACAATAGGTAAAGGCTATGGAAGTGTAACTACTATAGAGCATAAAACAAGATCAAGCCATGATATACAAGGTAAAACCCTTAATACTGGAGTATTGTCAGATATGGCAATTGATGGCGCTGGAATGTTTGTAGTATCTGGATCTATTGATGGAGATACAAAATTTGCAAGAAGAGGAGATTTCCGTCAGGATGAATTAGGTTTTTGGAAGAATGGAGCGGGTCAGTTCCTTAAAGCATGGAAAATGGACGATAATGGAAATTTACCAAAAGATGCAACTTTACTGAATAGCTTGGAGAATGTGAATTTCGCAAATGTTAAGGGTGTGCCAGTTGCAACTACTGTTGCCTCTATTGCAATGAACCTAAATGTAGAACAGGAAGCTCTTCGAGGAAGCGGAGTGGAGGTGCTAACAAATCGTACCGGGTTAAACTCATCTACTGGTCTTAGCGACATCCTGTTACCCGAGGTAACAAATAACAACAGTTTAAAATTAGGGGATAGCTTTTCTTTTACATCTGCTAAAGCAGGAGTACAAAAGGATATAGTTTTTGGCGGAATAGTGATTGCTAAAACAGCGGCTGTGGGCAGTGAAATATTTGGAGCTGCCACTGATCATACTAGTTTTAATTTTGCTGTTCCAAATGTTGTAGCTGCTCCAAATGAATTAGTCCATGGTCAGCAACTAAGAATAACAATTGATGGCGGTGCAACATATAGTTTTTCAGCAGTGCCAGGAGCTGAGAGCACTAAGGATAAATCATTTAATACTATTTCTGGTCTTGCAAGAGCAATTGACGCTATTCCAGCCCTTAAAGCTAGAGTAGATAAGCATGGTAGATTATATATAGCACCAACTGACTCTGACAAGGGGCTTGCTTTCAGCGAATCTGGCGGGGCATCTCCTCTAATGGAAAAATTAGGTCTTAAAAATTTAGCCGCTTCTCTCCCAGCTGAGAATCGTTTTAACAATTTAAAAACCCTTAAAGATATAGTGAATAAGAAGGCAGAAGTATATTCTTTAAAAGCGACATTTGAAGATCGGGATATTAAAGTTACTTCTTTGTTATCTGAAAATGATTTTACGATTACAGGTAAATCACCTGGAATACATGTAATTACTAGTGCAAAACTCAATCCTACTGCAAATGAAAAGGGTAGAGCTTCTGTATTTATTGATGCTCCAGCTAACAATTTAAGGGCAGGAGATTTTATCAGAATAAAAGGGGCTTTGGGGCATGCGCAAGCACCAGCTGGTGTATATGTGGTTGGTTCTGTTGATCCACATGGAAATGGATTTACAATTAGCCTTACAGAAAATGGTGGAGCATTTCCAGCAGCAGGTGTCGTCAATTTAAATGTTGCAGCTGCTAGCTGGGAAAAAATAGTTGGTGAAAAATTTGATGAAAAAAATGGTCAAATTACAGCTACTGCTCAAGGCGCTAACGCAACTATTACCTCTGCAGCTCATGGTCTTGCAGTAAATGATGTTATATATGTTGCAGGTGGAACTCTTTATGCTGATGGTAAGGATGTAACTCTCCCAGATGGTTATTATATAGTAAAAGTAGCAGCAAATGCCAATACATTTGAAGTCACGCCAACCGATATTCCAGCAGCAAATCCTGCATCTGCGAATTTTGCTGGAGATCAAATTCAGTTTAGAAAAATTGGCGTTACAGGCGGTGCATTTGGCGATACCACAGCGACTTTTAATACAAAAATCTTTGAGGCAATTGGTGAAGCTGCTAACCGTTCTGTTAGAGCATATATACCGAATCATAATTATTCAAAAGGAGATATCATTTCATTTGATAATTTACCTGAAAACGGTCAAGACATAGATGGTATCACAGTAGAAAATGGTAAAAAATATTTGATATCAAATGTTGATGTAAATAAAAATCATTTAGAATTTAAAGTACTTGATGAAAATGATGCGCAAGTTAACGGTGCTGGTACAAATGCACCAGCAGCAAGTAATGCCGCAACTCTAAATGACTTAGATCCAATAAATTTTTCTGTTAATGACTTCTCTAGATTATTTGAATATTTCGGAATTAATCAAGTAAAAGCAACTTATGAAAAAACATATGACTCAAATGATGTTACTAAAAATTTAAGTACAGAAGGTAATTTTCATAGAGACTCAGTATTTTCTTTTTCAATAAAAGTTAAGGATAGTATCGGATCATCTCATACAATTATGGCGCATCTGGCAAGGCTTGGGAATAATAAGTGGGCAGTTGAACTTACCTTCCCAGCAGACAAGGACGGTGTATTTAACATAGAAACAGATAATGATGGGCTACTCGCATCAGGAGTTCTAGAATTTAATCTTGATGGGTCTTTAAAAGAGCCTGTAGCTGGTTTTGACAAGCCTATTCAAATACATTATACCAATGGTAGTGCTTTAGGAGAGATAGCTATTGACTGGGCTAATGAACTCAGCGCAGTAACCACAGGTCAAGTCACGCAATCAAAAAGTGCGCATAATCTTGAAATGGTTCAGGTAAACGGCAAGGGTGCTAGCTCTCTTACTTCTCTTGAGGTATCTGATACGGGAAAAATCAGTGCTGTATTTGATAATGGCGAGTCACGTGTGCTTTACCAAATACCTATTGCTATGTTTGCAGATATTAACGGTCTTACATCTGGTGCTAATGGCACATATGATGTAACAGTTGAATCTGGAGAGGCTAAGATAAAAAACCCAACAGTAGCAGGGGCAGGTACTATTATCTCAAGAGCATTAGAAGACTCAAACTTTGATACAACCGCAGAATTATTGGCAATGAAAGATAACTGTAATGAGATTCAAGTAAATGCTAGAGTAAATGGAATGCAAAGTAATACTCAAAAAACTATATTAAATGAGACTTCTGGTGGATAATAGCTTCATAACTTAATAATTAAACGATGATTTTATGAATAGAGTATTATGGTGGATTCTTATATTTGCTACGTTAATAGTAATGCATGCATTCAGGTTTGAACTGGAATTTGTAAAAGATAGGGTATTAGCCGTCTTGATACCATCTTATAGCTGGACGAATGATCAGGGAGAGCTTGTTGTCGCAAGAAACCAAAATGGTCATTTCTATGTTGATGCCTATACAGTTAGTAATCATAAGGTTAACTTTTTGATAGATACTGGTGCAACTGATATTGCGCTCACAAAAGATGCTGCTATTAAATTTGGAATAGATGTATCTAAACTGAGTTATACAAAAAGATATAGTACTGCTAATGGTATCAGCTATGCAGCTCCAACACGTATAAAACAAATCACAATAGGCAAAAAAACATTTTATAATGTGGAAGCACATGTCACATCTGGTGGGCTTGATACGCCTCTGCTTGGTATGAGTTTGATTGAAGATTTCAAAGATTTTAAAATCACACAAGATTTACTGATTCTTAGTTATTGATCTTCCATTCTTTAATGTTACTTTTCTTTATACATCTTACTGTCTTCATCTGTTGTTTAGCAATGCCTAGCAAATTATCAATTTGCATATTGTGTTTATGACAATAAATTGTTAATGTAACCGAAAATTTTTATATAAAAAAACATTATGAGTAAATCAAAAACAAAAGCGAGTAAAGTAGGAGGTGTAATACAGATAGCGTTATGCAGCGTTTAGAACAATATCCTTCCATTTATGCTGCCAATCATTGCTGTGTATAGCAGCTCTTAATTGTAATACTGGATTAAGCCCTTCGCGTGACCATCTCATAT
>Ga0206126_10001106_pt1 | contig 33576 bp, 27 predicted proteins | sample Helgoland_Spring_5_FD_148621 | JGI IMG/M metagenome (GOLD analysis project Ga0206126, IMG submission 148621) | Pelagic subsurface seawater microbial communities from Kabeltonne, Helgoland, North Sea - Helgoland_Spring_Bloom_20160412_1 | ecosystem: Environmental > Aquatic > Marine > Epipelagic ...
GAACACCGGCTGCGACATCTGAATCTCTCGCGTTGATCCATCGGTCTTTGTGGTTGTTTGCCGCCCTGCGACAAAAGATTCTCTAACCAGAATTTGTCGATGTTCGAAATCTACATGTTTCCACTTGAGACCATGTACCCTATAAACTCCATTGGGCTCAGGACAACGTGGGAGGTGCCGTCGTCGTAGGGAGTTTTTAATGCAACAATCACGTTGCCATTACTGGCCAATGACAACCGTTGTTCAGCGATGGCAGGACGCGTGATATAGCGGCGGGGGGCGCCCAGCCAAAGACGCTCAAGCTTCTTACGCTGATTGGACTTACAGGCCACGCCTGCATGCAGCGAGAAGCCCGATTGCTTACTGACAAGTTCACTCGACTTCGCTTTATTGTCACTGGTTGGTATAGCCTGCAGTGTCAGCGCTTCCCTTCCTGCAATCGGACCAAAAGCCAATCGGTATGTGACAGAAGCGCCGATGATGCTGTGCATCGCATCGTCTTCCTCCGGTACCAGATCCAGGTACTCAGACTCTGCATCACGGTAGAGATATCCTGATCGCTCCAGATATCGGGAGACCCGTTTGGCAATCGCATGGGTAAGCTTGTCCAAGTCTTCCGGCATCGGTGGCCATTCGCGTCATAGACACCATTTAGGTACAGCATGTGGAAGTGTAGGTTAAGATTGAGAGCCGAACCGAAGCGCTGAATCAGCGTAACCGCACCACTCTGGGCTCCTGATTTAACGGTCATGCGGGCGCGTTTGATCAAGAATGTACTGATGACACGATGAACAATGGTGAGCACCTGGCTCATTACCTTGGGGTTGGTCGCAAACAGCTAGCCGAGTTTAATGCCATCAAAATCCCCATCTTCGCGCCATGCCTTCAGCTTCTTGAAATAACGGGGTGGTCCACCCTTGAAAGCTCTAAAGTAACGGCCATTTTTCATCGATTGCCCTTCATTGTTGTAGTAGCCTGGCGTACATGGGTCCTGTCCGGGTAGTGACACTTTTTGCCCGTCATTAATAATGCCATCCACCCACGCCTTCTCTGCGTCTTCAGTCGCCTCAACTCTACTCAAGCCTTTCTCTCGAAGCTCCTCGAGAATCGCACCAATCGTTCGCGCTTGCTCATCAAGATGGTGTGGCACATTGAAAGCGATGGTCGATTGAACGCCGCCTAAAACAAAGCAGTTAGGAAAGCCATTGACATGAATCCCGTGTAGCGTTCGTGGCCCATCAGCCCACTTCTCACTTAGCTTTAACCCCTTGCGGCCTTTTAGATCAATACCGACCCGCCGCTGCATCGAAACGCCAACCTCAAAGCCCGTTGCAAAAATTATACAATCCACCGGGTATTCTTTACCCTTTACGACAACGCCTGATGTCGTAATACCATCAACACCCTGCCCATCAGTGTCAAGCAACGTCACGTTATCCCGGTTGAACGACGGTAAGTATTCATCATGGAAACACGGACGTTTACAGAACATATCGTAGTAGGGTTTCAAGGCTTCAGCCGCTGTTTTATCCTCCACAAATTGATCAACTCGCGCCCTGATCTGCTCCATCTTTCTGTACTGGGCCAGACGCATAGGTGGCACACCTGTATCCCCGCCACTTTTGGTTTCACGGTTTGCTTCGATCATTTTGTGCATCAGGTCAGTCCAACCATCAGCGACTAGATCTTCAGCCTGTGGCAGACCATTAAGGATATTGGTGAGGTTCTCAATACGTTCTTTCTGCCAGCCCTTATCCAGTGTTGAAAACCAAGCATCGTCAGTTGGGCCGTTATCCCTGACATCGATAGTTGACGGCGTTCTTTGACAAACGAAAAGATGCTGCGCACTTTTAGCCAATTCAGGTACGGCTTGCACTGCCGTTGCTCCACTACCAATAATGGCGACCCGTTTATCCTCCAGTCCGGTTAAATTGCCACTATTGTTGCCGCCTGTGTAATCGTAATCCCACCTGCTGGTGTGAAACATGTGTCCTTTAAATTTTTCTATGCCGTCGATTCCTGGCAGTTTAGGTCGAGTCAAGTTCCCGGTCGCTAATACAAGAAAATGAGCCTCAATTTTATCGCCCTTATCTGTGAGCACAGACCAGGTACTCGTCTCTTCATTCCAGTCGGCATCAATCATCCTGGTTTGCAACAAGGCTTGCTCATATAGCCCGTAGTGTTCTCCAATCGCACGGCTATGATCAAAAATCTCATCAGCGTGGGCATACTTTTCGGTCGGCATATAGCTCAATTCTTCGAGCAGCGGCAGATAAACGTACGATTCAATATCACATTGCGCACCGGGGTATCGGTTCCAATACCAGGTACCACCAAAATCGGCACCTTCCTCAATGACGCAAATGTCTGTGTAGCCTGCAGTGCTCAATCGCGCAGCGGTCAACAAACCACCAAAACCACCGCCTACTATGACAACTTCAGCCTTGCTATTACGGGGTTCCCTATTAGCCACTTCTTTTACGAACGGATCCTTGCCGAAGTAAGAAAACTTGTCTTTCACTTCAATAAATTGATCGCTGCCATCAGGCCGCAAACGTTTCTCTCGTTCAACGCGATATTTCTCGCGCATTTGCTCAATCGTGTCTGCCAAATTTTCAGCGTTACTCGTACTACTCATCGTTACTATCCAGTTCCTTAAAATTAATTCGCCGTTCATATCGGCTCATCCATAGACCTGATCTTATAGGGGTATTTGGAAACGCTCAGAGGCCCTAGGAAGAGTGTGATCCTATGGATAAATGAGTGAAATTCGTGGCCAGGCTTCTCGATGGAGAGAAGGTGATTGCCGCCCTTTTACCTATCGCGCAATTTAGTCAAATAGCAAGAAAAGCAATGAAATCAGCAGGCAAGAAACCAAAAAAAGGACCAGGCGAAAAGATGCTCAATGCTTAGTCCTTAATCTGGATTTAATCGGGGCAATCATTCCCCTGCGAGACTATCTAGCATAGCGGAACTCAATGCCATAAGTGCGAGGTGGTCCGTAAGAAGTCGTGGTGCCACCGACTAACCCGGAGTTGATGACCATGGGATGGTACTCGTCATCACTCGCATTGTGAACGAAGCCTGAGATGGTCAAATTCTCAAATGCAGCGGGTTCAAAGAAGACTCTCGCATTAGTCATGGTTCTACTTGGTTCGAGCCCGACCGAAGTATTCCAGAGCGAATGATGTTGTTCGTCAAGGTATGAGTGTTCAACTTGCAATGTAAGCAGACCTGCTTCCAGTTGAATATCGTAAGCAGCAGTCAGACTCGCCTGCAGATCTGGTGCCCTAAGCAGGCTATTGCCCTCCAGATCCACGAATCCATTCTCGGGTGCCATCGGGTCCTGGGCGGAAAAACCTTTGAATTCGCTGTTCAAATACGAAGCCGATCCTGACAGACGAAAGTTCTCGGTCGCCAGCCAGTTAAATTCAACCTCCAAACCCTGGATATCAGCACCTTCAGCGTTAAGCGTTTCTGTGCCTAAAGGGGTAAAGAGGCGAGCCTGATAATCTTCGTAGTCATAAACAAAAGCGCCAACGTTAACCCTAAGCGTATCCGAAAGGTCCATTTTTAAACCCACTTCATACGAAGTTAACGACTCAGGATCAAAGGGGTCAAAGCATGACCCATAGTCGAATCCGCCAGATCGATAACCCGTTGAGACTGAGCCATAAAGCAACCAGCCATTGGAGAGATCTGCATCGATGCCGATTTTTCCAGTCGTCTCTCTCCAATCCTCCACACTCTTTTGACGGGTACATATGTCACCGGAGAACAGATTGTCTGTACTGGATTGATAGAAAGTTTTCTCATCCTCCGTACTTCTGATCCCTATCGTCGCTCTTAATGTGTCAGAGATGCTGTAGGTTCCCTGAGCGTAAATTGCTCTCGACTCGGTTTCTTCGTCGATCGCATCGTCTAAGAACAGTAAATCCGGATTCGATCCATCAAGCCTGGTAAATCCCAGGATACTAAAGGAAGGAATACCGCCATAAAGACCTTTAAACCGCTCACCCAGAGCAGGAATGTCAAACAAACCGAGGTGATTTGATTCGCTGTTGTAATAGTACAGACCTACAATCCATTCAAGACTACCTGTTGAGCCAAGCAAGGTAAATTCTTGAGAAAATTCCTCCATATCCTCAAAGCGCATATTGGTGAAAAAGGGAACACTCGTCCCATCAATATCTCTCTGTCCGCTTAAATTTTGCTCGGAGGCGGCAGTTATTGATCTGACCGAAATTTTGTCACTGAATTGATAATTAACCTCGAGACTATAACCCTCTGAATCGTTGTCCTGAATATTGGGAAATTCTCCGGTTGACCGTCGAGGATCCGGACCCGCAGTAACCAACCCCCCAAAAGCGTCACAGCAGGGGCCAGAAACCGGCGATGTGAAAAGGTAAACCGGACCTGTCGCTTCGGAATCATAATAGTCTGCTCTGAAAATAAGCTCCAGATCATCACTTGGCGTCCAAACTGCTGTCGCTTTCAGAACGGTATAATCCTGGCCATCCTCATCGATATCCAAAAAAGTGTTTTTGATGTATCCCTCTCTTTCGTCCCTGGCACCTGCCAGACGAACCTTGAAGTTATCGGAAACAGGAATGTCACCGGAAAGTTCAAACCGCGTACGATCGTAGTCTCCTGCCAAAAATCCAACTTCGAAAGAGGCCTCATCACCCGGCAATCGAGAGTAAATATTGACACTACCACCGGTCGAGTTCCGGCCATTCAAGGTTCCCTGCGGACCTCTAACAACTTCAATTCGAGCTAGGTCAAAAAGTGCAGCGGCCGAAGACATCGATCCGCCTTTGTAAACGCCGTCTGCGTGTAAAGACACCCCTGGCTCGGCCATGATGGTTGTAAATTCAATGCCAACCCCGCGCACCGTAATGTAACCAGTCGGACCCGCCTGATTGAACGTAACGTTAGGCGCCAGATACTGCACGTCATGCATGGTTTTAAGACCACGCTTTTTGATAGTTTCTTCACCAATTGCAGTAATCGAGATCGGCGTGCTTTGAATAGACGTTTCTTTCTTCTCTGCGGTCACGATGATTTCTTCCATAAATCGTTCACCAACATTCGACTCCGCCGAGCTGGCGTTCCCGAACATAGCCGCGACCACAAAAAGCAACAGTCGGCTTAAATTAAAGTGAAGCTTATTACTACCAGCTATTTGATTTTCTGACATATTGCTCACCCCGATTAAGTTCAATTTTTTTTGTTTCGCCATGCCACTTCGCCAGACAAAGCAATGTCACCAATCAGATAGTTATCCAGATTTGCTATGCTGTCCAATGCATTTTTTGTAATGTGGTATGTAAAAAGCGCATTGCTCAAAGAACGAGCATGGTTACCGTTTGAAAGCTTGATTGAAATGCCTTTGCTTACCCTCCACGTATCAGGCGACCTGGCATTGCACCGGTATGTCGCCCATCCTGGTAGGTCACTTCTCCGGCGCACATCGTATATCGATACCCGCCGGATCTCTGGATTAAACGTTTACCATCACCGGGCAGGTCATAGACCATTTCCGGCGGATGCAGCTTCAGTGCTTCGAAATCAATGATGTTGAGGTCAGCTCGATACCCCTCGGCGACGACCCCACGATCTAACAAACCATAAGTTCTAGCGGTGTCCTGCGTCATTTTGTGCACAACGAGGGGCAATGGAATCGTCGGTCCACGCTCTCTATCGCGAGCGAAATAACTGAGCATATAGGTTGGCACACTGGCGTCTACCAGCACACCGCAATGCGCACCACCGTCAGACAACCCAAACACAGAGTGCGGATTTTCTATCAGCTCTCGCTGGGCCTCGAGGTTGTTCGAGTAGCCGCCAAAAAATACAAGCAGAGGTGTTCCCTCTGCCATGACATCCAACATGATCTCCAGCGGCGAAACCCCGGCGGTGATAGCTCGCCATGCAATCGAATCTTCTTTCGACGGCTCATAAGACAGCGAATCGTCCATGACATAAATTTCTTCATAGTTATTCATGAAGCGTACCGCATCCCGGTTTCTTGGCTGACGTGGCTCTTCGCTCAGAATCCGTCGACGAAATTCAGGATCTTTTAACGCCGCCTGGCGGCCAGCGAGGGGTTCATTTTGAATTTCTCGATAAGCCATGTGCTGCCGCATTGGATTGATAGTACTCTCAAGCGTCATCAGAATGGATGCGGGTCTGGCACCCACTTGTGGCCGCAAGCTCAGATTTTCCTTTGCCAAATTTTCAGCCATAGGCCAAATCTTCAAAAAGTGCGGGGTGGTCAGCACAGTCACCGGCCGCTTAGTTGTGCGAATAATTTGCTCTATCCAGGCAAGTTCATCATCGTCCTCAAGATGATCAGAAATGATCTCAATCGTCCCATGCTCCAGTCCTTGGAATGCTTCACCAATCGTATACATTTCCTCTGCCGAGGCTTCTGTACCGGGAACCACATTCCCCGCCTTGTCCAGATGACCATAGAATCTTGAAGTTGAAAAACCTAAAGCTCCAGCTTCAAGCGCCTCGCGAGTAACATCCCGCATCTTTTCCATATCCTCTCGCGTGGCATCCTCGTAACAGCGATCACCCATGACATAGTGACGAATCGCAACATGAGGTGCCTGGGTGCCGATGTCCAACGTATAGGGCGTATCAATCGCATCAAGATATTCAGCAAAACTTTCCCACCCCCACGGGATACCATCATGCAGTGCGGTTCCGGGAATATCTTCGACACTCTCCATCAGAGAGATCAATTCGCCCTCAGTACCGGGAGCAACCGGTGCAAAACCAACGCCGCAGTTACCCATGACGACGGTGGTGACACCGTGCCAGCAACTGGGCGTGACCTGTTTGTCCCAGCAGATCTGGCCATCATAATGCGTGTGAATATCGACAAAGCCTGGCGTCACTAGCAGGCCACGAGCATCGATAATTTCAACCGCATCATCAAGCGAGCAGGTTCTATCAACCGCTGTAATCGTTATTCCAGTTATACCGATATGGGCCGTGAACTCGGGCGATCCTGTGCCATCTAAGACTCTGGCGTTCTTTATAATCGTACTGAACATCCTGTATTCCTCCGTTATCGACTTAGCGCGTTCTTAACGCCATGTTTTAGAAATCCTGAAACTTTCTCTACACACCGTTTACTCACTGTTTCGAACAGTGCTGAAAACAGGACTTTCTGGCAACGTCGACCCACCATCAACCACTATGGTCTGGCCCGTGATATAGCGTGCCTCATCCGTTGCGAGAAAAAGCATCGCTTGCGCAACGTCATCTGGATCGCCAATGCGTCCTATAGGAATGTGGCTCGCGACTCGATGCAGGACCTTTTCTCCTAATACTTCGAGCGCCGGTGTGCGAATAAAGCCTGGCTCAACGCCGTTCACTGTTATCTGTAAACTCGCCAACTCAAGAGCGGCATTCCTGATAAACCCGTTCACGCCGGATTTAGAAGCGGCGTAGTAGCTCATTTCGGGCATTGCGACACGCGGACCTGTGACAGACGAGGTGAAAAGCAAACGTCCACCCCCCCGCTCTCGGAAGTGAGGCAGGCAAGCCGAAGATAGACGAAAGCAGGACTTTAAATTCACCGACAACACTTCTTCCAGCGCATTCTCCGAAAATTCTTCAACTGGACCAGAGACCATCGACGCCGCATTGTGGACCAGAATATCGATGCCGCCATAGTGCGCGACGCACTGTGCGACGACTTTGCTCGAAGCGTCGACGTCTACTAAATCAGCAGTTTGAAGCCAAGCCTCACCGCCTGCATTTTGAATCTGTTCAACGCACTCTCTTCCGCTCGCCTCGGTGCGTGTGACAACGGCAACCCGCGCGCCTTCTCTGGCAAATCGTTGGGCGATCGCCGCACCAATTCCCCGCCCTGCACCCGTGACCAGGGCTACCTTCGCCTTTAACCTATCGTGACTCATAGAACCCACCGTGTCTTTTATCTAACCGTGATAAAGATCAGGCCAGGTTTTACCCGTTGCGGCCAATTCTTCCTGTGCTTTCATCTGCGCATTGGTGGCCTCGCGGTCATAACTAAGCAGATCTCTTTTACCCTCCGTAGTGAACTTGTCGCCAGCCGGTTCAGTATCGAACAGGCTGTTGTAGCCTCGTGGCGCTTCGCTCGCTCGTTCCGCATCGCGGCCACTGCGACCGCTGGGCATCGAGTGATAAATATTCATCAATCGAGTGAATCGGACCGGGTTACGTGCCAGCGCCTCGTCGGTCACAGTCTCGCGGAAGCCCTCCTGCGTCTGCATATGCGCGCGGTTATACATGCCCAGGATCATAATTCTTAGCCCCTCAGTATCCTTGTTGTATGAACCGTGCCAGAGATGGTCTCCCCAAATGATGATTGATCCCGCTCGAGCTTCGACGGGCTCAGCCTTATCCTTCCAATAGGCAGCTTCTTCGTGCGACGGCCAACGACGCCAGCGATGGCTGCCCGGCACAAATGAGAGCGCGCCGTCTTCCTTTGTATAGTCAGTCAGCACGTAGTTAAAGTTCGCGCCAAAAGCTTCCGGCGGCATCGTCGGCATATCAAATTGCGCCCAATCTGTATGAATATCGGTACCTAGCGCCCCTTTACCCTTTATCCATGAGTCAAATAGACTCAGAACACAATCAGTGCCCACGAGCCACTGAATCAGACCAAGAGCCGATGGAGTCAGGACGACCTTCTCAAAGATCGGGTCATCCCAGAGGATGAATCTCATGAGCTCCTGACCCTTGGAAAAAAACTGCGGGAGCTCGTCAATAGCGCAACCCTTTCGACTGGCAGCCACACGCAAAACCGCCTGTTTCATATTTTCATGTTGTTCGGGTGGACCCACCTTTTCCGGCGGGATGATCGTATAGCCAAAGGCATCAAGTTCCGCGATGTTCTCGATCAGATCCAACTCTTTTAGCTCGCGGTATAGGGCAGATCGAGATCCCATAGAACTCCAGTCTTTTATTTTAATATCATCTCTCCTTTACCAATGTCTTCAACTCACATCTAAAAACCGTTTCTCAGAAGCGAGCACTTGACTTAAACTCCGCTATCGCATTTCCAGCATGCAGGCTGGCCGTCCCCGTTTCATCCGACAACACCTCGAACTTAATACCAGCATGATGCAGGCGATTGATAAGCGTCGCGCCGATACCCGCCGCTGGTGTATGGAAACCACCCCCTCTGATGACTCCGGCACAGGCTGCACTATCGAATACCAATGCAAGCCCGGTCTGGATAACCATCTTGGCTGTCTCCTCGAAACTCGCGTCACCGCCGGTCACCCTCACAGCGATGTCATCACCCGCTTCGTTGACTGCAATCAGGGTTGACTGAAAACGGCGATTAGCACGTTCCTCTGCTGGCGGGCCTTCCCCAGATTTAGGGAGCCTACCTTGCTCGATTGACTCAATGAAAAATTCGGGTGCAGTAGGGTTACCAATCTTGTGAACAAGCTGGCGCGCCTGTTCTTCGCTGTAACAAACCTCTACCTCCTGATAACTGAATTGAGGACCATAGCCAAGCTGCATGTTTGAACGATGTACAATCCTGCGATTTACCTCAGACATACTGAACGGCCCAATCCAGGTGTCCAGCGCGTTATCAAAGAAAGCCTTAGTCATGAGACTATCTTCTTGACGAACACCTCCTGCTGGTTCTCCTCCAACTAAGAATGGATCCTTTGGGTCAAAATCACCTCCAAGCGCTGCCGGTGTCGCCGAGTAATCAATCACCGTTTGCAGACTCCCACCGCCAATACCACCGACACCCATTTGATAACAGGTGACTTTCCGGATAGGCGACTCAGGTTTACCTGCCCCTTTACATTGTTCGCGAAGGGCGTTGATCGCAAAAAGGGTTCCCAGGTCACTGGGAATTGAGTCGTATCCGCATTGGTTAACGATACAAGCTTTGCTCGCACGAGCGTATTCACCGTAGCGGTCAATCAACGAACGCATCCATGGAATTTCTCCTGATATATCACACCAATGGGTGCCATTTCTCGCACACGCCTCAACCACCCGATCCGAGTATCGAAAGAAGGGACCTGCCATGCCGATGACCACTCGCGCGCGTTTCACGAACAACTCGATACCGTTGAGATCATCCGTATCGCATACGATGATCTCGACACCGGATTCAAGCGCTGCAAGCTTCTCAAAATTACGACCGCACACTGCCCAACGAAGACCCAACGGCGCAGCGGGACCGTCGCAGTGAAATGAAGAGAGTTTTGACTGGTCGCCCTTAAGGTACGCCACCGCAATTTCACCAGTGAATCCGGTCGCTCCCCATATCACAATGTCCAGGTCACGGCTCATCTTGACGATCCAGTTTGCCTGCTTGTACCGACATTACTGAAGCCTCGAGTAAGGCAAAGGGTTGAGCAATACAACGGTCTCTTCAGAGATATCCTCCCGCAACGCGGAGCTTGCAGCTGACTCATTAAGATTAGGACGATAGTGTAAATCTCCGAAGGAACTTACCCATAGGTGCGTGATCTCACCACGAATGCCAACCGTCGTGCCATAAGCGTGCACTAGCTGTTCTGTACCAGCCGCCTCGGTCTGATCTGCCACTTGACTCAGTAGTCCATTGACCGCCGGTGCTTTGCCGGGTGCAACGATTGTCCGTGTCAGCCGAAATTGTCTTGGCGAGCTGGAATTCGAAGTGTCCAGAGCGCCCTGCAAACGTTCTTCGGTCGCATGCGACAAAGCCTCGGCGAACTTGATTTCCTCGCCAGTCCGCACTCCAGCCTTTGCCAGCTTGCCTCGAAGCCTATTCAGAAGTGCAGTATCGCCGAGAAGTGAGGCTTCGGCTTTTTGGCGATCCGCATGTGATTCAAATCTAATCAACATCAGGTCATTGCTGACCCGGCCTGATGACCACTTCCAACCACCCAGAATTTCGTAACCATGGCGTTGCATAGCAGGGACCGCCTCATCGCTATAGATCTCCACGTATGCATCAAAAGCCTTGTCTGTAAGCGGCGAGATGATGTGTGTAACTTCGGTCAAGACAGCCATGTGGCGTCCACCGTCGCGCCGCTGGACATATTGCGACCACCGTCTAAGCCGAACTCGTAATCCCTGGGTACTGGAATATCAAGCAAGTTCTGATAATCCGTTTTTCATAAGAGGTCCAAAGACTCATGCACTCGTCGAAATGTAATCCAGTTGCGAAACCCTGTCTAATGCATTTTGTTTCCATTGGTATGTTCTCAATACATACCTACTCAAAGGTGTTGACGACCGCTTTCGCGAAAGCTTCAACTGCGGGCGAGTTTGATTTTTCGCCAGATACTGCATAGGCCAATTGTTGGGTTGGGATGTCAAGGACACCTTCGAGCACAATAAAGTCTTCCGCCAATTTACCAAACGGCGCCAATGACGCGACCGGCGAGAACGCATCCGTAGTGGCTACGACTGATTTAACAAGTTCAAAGTCATCAGTGACATAATGAGGCTGCATTGGAGGCAACCCATTAGGCGCATAGCGTCTCGCAATATCGATATGAAGGGGGTCTGCTGTGGCTGACACCGAGACTGGATATTTTAGCAAATCAAACTCTTGGATTTTTTTTAGGTGTGTAAGCGGATGCTTTTTACGAATTATTGCGCCGTAGTAAAAATCACGGACAACAGTCAACTTCAGTTCCGGCCATTGCACGAGTGGTCTTGCTGCCCCCCAAAGTAAATCAAGGTCTCCTCTGATGACCCTTGGGGCAAGATGTTCTGCCGAACCGCATGTTATTTCGAACTTCAATCCCGGGTAGTCCTTTATCATTCTCACAAGCGTGCTATTTAAAATGGCTTGATAGGATGCCGGAGCGACTCCTATCTTAAGTTTGCCCGGATTCAGGTTGAGGTAATTTTCAGTGGTCGCAAAAAGGTTCTCGACACTTTTTACGACCCAGCGGGCCTCGCCCACAAACACCTGTCCCGCTTCGGTGAGTCGTACGCCACGCCTCACTCGTAAAAACAGCTGCACACCCAGTTGTTGTTCAACATCCGCAATACTTCGCGTTAAGGCCGATTGCGAGATACAAAGAAACTCAGCCGCAGTCGTGATTGACTCATAATGAGCAACCTCCAAGACATGCCTGATTTTTCGAATATCAATATTCACACTAATCTCTCAGCACTTTCTTGTTATGTAGAAAACACATAATACACAGTGCTAATTGCATTCGACAGAATGTCATTTTTAGTTGAAGATTGCAGGCGTTTGTATCTACGATCACTTACTGATTAAGACAATTCGCAATACCTCAAAGCCGAATAACACCAGAGAGAATGAAACTATGTCTCAGTTAAACACACGCTTTTTGCCCGGACGACTGGGCGATGCGGGCCTTAACCTGCGAGACGATCCTCGAGCAGATAAGAGAATGCTAGCCGCAATGGAAGCGCGGGGACTACTAGAGCCTATTCCAGCGCTGCCTATCGACGCCGAATCAACCATCGACGAATTGCTGGCCTTTTGTGCTGAAAACGAAGCGGTCTATGAAGAGATGAATGAGGAAGCCATGCGAAATCTGCCTCCAGTACTTGGAGTATCCAAGGAGACTCGCACGATAAAGGGCGTCGATGATAATGACATCATTTTGTATATCCACCGACCAGGAAATATCAGCGGGCCGCTTCCAGGCATTCTTCATCTACATGGCGGCGGGATGGTATTGATGTCAGCCGCTGGATCTCTCTACGATCGCTGGCGTTGCGAATTGGCCGCGAGCGGACTTCTTGTGGTCGGGGTTGAATTTCGCAACGCCGCAGGAAAGCTAGGCCCTCATCCTTATCCTGCAGGGTTGAATGACTGCTGCTCAGCGCTCTATTGGATGGCCGATAATGCTACCGATCTGAATATTTCAGGCGTTATTGTCTCTGGCGAATCAGGCGGAGGCAATCTCTCGCTCGCAACCTGCCTGAAGGCAAATCTCGATAAGCGAGTAGATACGATTAGTGGGGTATATGCCCAGTGCCCTATGATATCCAACAAATATCAGAATAAAGATTCAGCATTGCCCTCGCTGTTCGAGAACGATGACTTTGGCTTGAATTGCGCGATGATGGGTGCGCTTTCCAAAGTCTATGATCCGACGGGGAATAATCAAACCAACCCGCTAACATGGCCGCTGCATGCTCAACAAAACGAGCTCATCGGACTGCCCTCACACTTCGTTTCAGTCTGCCAGCTAGATCCGTTGCGAGATGAAGGACTCGCCTACACAAGCAAACTGGTCGCTGCAGGCGTAACTGCCAGCAGCAGGACAATCAATGGCGTGACTCATGCGGCCGATATGATTTATCGAATGGAAATGCCCGACGTATATCTGTCTTCCATAGGCGACATTAAACGCTTTGCGGAATTCGTTTGCACTGGCGACTGAATCGGAAGCCCGGTAGCACTAACGGGCTAGTCGCCACTGTTCCTCATTCTTCTTCAGCACAAAAGCCCGCTTAGGCTGCAGCACTTGCTCGTGAACCCACTCTTTCGTACCAGACTCCGATTTTCTTGTTGGCGTCATTAAGGGGTTGGCCAACCTGCACGCCAAACTCAAGAAACGTCTCCAGCATGCTCGTTAGCGGCACCAGGGCGTCCTCATCACCACCCATCAATATGACCGGGCATCCCTCGCAAAAACTTACACGCGATAGTCCACTTCATCTGGCGGTGCATCCGATTACCCCGCACCCCGATTATTGATCGCAACAGTTGTAGGATGATCTTCCGGGAGCAACTCTTGCGCCCGCTAACCCCCCAGTGGTGATTGATCGCATTCAATCACTACATTTTGGGTACAAGGAAGCACAGTCAAATCTGCTCTCCCAATGATCTGGCTCTATCGAGACGACTTGTCTCATCTTTTGGCAGATGCCTCCAGGCCAGCGTTAGAAAGATCAGCGTTAATCCAAACACCAAAAGTGATGTGGCCATTGCCGTTTGTAGCGATTGCGCCGGACTCATTCCGCCTGCGGCATACATATCCGACATTTGCCCCATAAAATATGGCCCCAATGCCAGACCAATCATGGTGTTAATCAAAATGTAATAAGCACCTGCCACGGCTCGCATGCGCGGTAAGACGAGTTCAGTGGCAATCGATGGTGGGACACTCGGCCAGGCCGCGCTGAATAAGTGGTGAGAAAAAAACAAGATGAAAGCAGTCGTTAAGCTAGGTGTATAAATCATCCAGAGCACCAATGGTACGGTCCCAAAAACCGACACATAACCTACAATAAGTCGTCCAGCGGGATGTTTGCCCTTAGCCCAGTCCGCAAAGATTCCGCCCAGTGTAATCCCAATAAGGCCACCCAGCGCACCACCAAGACCGAGGTACATACCCACTTCGCCGGGGCTCGTGTCGTGCACACGCAATACCAGCGCCGGTGTCCAAAAACCTATCCCATAGGTCACAAACGAAATCGTCGGAAAGGCGATCATCGTGTACAGCATGGCTTTCGAGCCAAAAATCATGTGATAGGTCACTGAGTCTCTTGCCTTAAGCGACTGTGCCCACGAAAACGCCACATAAACGCCGATACCCAACGCCAACCACTGCGGAATATTGTCCGTCACGATAGCCAGGATGGTTGCGGTGATCGCGATTACGAGTACCGCGATGAAATTCGCTTTAAGAGATGCACCTTGCCGCGCCAGCCCAACCAGATTAAACAAAGGCATGATCGAGGCAAGCTCCGCTTTAAGAACGGAAAATGGCGCCGGGTGATCTTCGGTGATGAGATCCTCACTGATACCTCTCTTGGGTTCCTTGAGTGTAAGCACCCAGACCGCCATCAAAATCCCGGGCAAACCAACCGCCATGAATGCAGCCTGCCATCCTTTGAGTTGCAATGGGGCATCAGCCGGGTCCGGAAACCAAGTGGTCCAGGTGTCCAGCAAGAACCCGCCCAGAAACAAACCGATGCCTCCACCGATATAAGCGCCGCTGGAATAGATGGCCAGCACCGTCGCCCTCACATTCGGCGAATAGTAGTCCGCCAACATTGAATAGGCGGCAGGGGTTGCACTGGCTTCACCCACACCCACGCCAATTCGAAGCATTGCGAGCGTTGGAAACGACTGGGCGAGTCCAGACAGTGCCGTCATCAGGCTCCAGAAAAACAAACCGCCTGAAATCAGGCTGCGTCTCACCCAGACATCAGCAAATCGTGCCAGCGGGATACCAAAGACGGCATAGAACAGCGCAAAAACTGTCCCATACAAGAAACCCATTTCCGCATCTCCGATGCCCAGGTCCTCTTGAATATCCTGTGAGAGGATCGCAAGAATATTGCGATCGATGAAGTTGAAAATAAATACGATCAGCAGCACAAACAAAACGTAATGTGCGTAAACGCCACCTATTTTTGGGTCCTGCGACTTATTGTCTAGCTTCATAAGTTCAGTGCGACGGATTAACCATCCTCCTCTTTTCTAAGTGCATCGGCGACCCCACTTAGCTGTCTATCTGCAATACCTGCATCTGCCTGACTGATTTCCTGGGCCATGTGCATCATCATGTAATTGGAATGGGATGCCTCGATGTGTTGTCGATAACCCATCGCATCCTGTGCCGAGTTGATCGAATGCTTTAGCATCCTAAGCGTCAGCAAACTGTTCTCTGCAAACCGTTGCGCCTGCGCAAAAGCAGCCTCATAGTGATCACCATCTTCGGTGACCTCTGAGACAAGCCCCAGATCAAGTGCTTCATCTGCGTCGATAAAACGATTTTCAAACAAAATTTGTTTGGCTTTGCGGATGCCAAGATCCCATGGCGCATTAAAGAGCTGCACATGGGACGGGAGGAATTTGGCGTTTTTGGACGCCACGATCACATCCATTCAAGACGCGATCATAAGGCCGCCAAAGATGCAGTAACCCTGAACCGCTGCGATCGTGGGTTTTTTGACATCTCGCCAGCGCAGCGAGTTTTCTATAAACAGATGCCAGGAGCGATTTACGTTAGCGACGGTTCCTTTCCCATAAGGCAGCGTCGCCTGGTCTTCAAGTTCTTCAGGGGTACCCAGATCATGGCCTGCAGAAAAGTGATCGCCGCGCCCAGCCAGGATAATCACCTTGACCGAGTTGTCGTAATCCAGCTTGCGAAACGCATCGGTCATTTCATTCAGCATCAAACGTGATTGCGCATTGCGATAGCGTGGTCGGTTCAACCAGATAGTGGCGATTCTATCTGTCTGTTCAACTTCAATGTGTTGATAGTTCTCCAGTTCTTGATTCATAGGACCTCTACTGTTTGCTATCGATTTTCAACTCGAAGACCAGATCGATTGACTTCGTGGATGTACGACTTGTGCTCCGATGCCTGAACTAACGATTCCGCCATTCCGGCAAGCGTTTTTGCACAAATGCATCTATACCCTCGATGGTGTCGGTACTGGCACCCCACTCATTGAGGGCCAGATAGTCACCTCGCTCCTGACCAGCCATCGCGTCTTCAACGCTGACGTTGTTTAATCCCCTACTGACGACTTGCTTGGTGGCGCGAATAGCCACTGGCGAGCATTTAAGAACACGTTGCGCCCAGACTCTGGCTGCCGTCATCAGTTGATCCGCAGGTACCACCTGATTGATCAGCCCCCAATTCAGTGCTGTATCGGCGTCAATAAAATCACCGGTGAGCAATATCTCCATGGCCCGTTTACTTGTGAGGGTACGAGGCAGACGATGCATGCCGCCAGCATAGGCAACTACGCCGACCTTGGGTTCAGGTAAACCAAAGCTGGCTGCCTCGCTGGCGACAGCCAGATCGCAAGCCATCACTATTTCAAAGCCGCCACCCGCCGCGAACCCGTTTACGGCAGCGATAACGGGTTTGTCGCAGTCAAATCGATTGGTTATCCCGCCGTAGCCACTGTCGGGCACGGTATATTCCTGCTCTTCGCTATCGTCGAAATTACCTTGCATTGACGAGAGATCACCACCTGCGCAGAACGCTGCTTCACCCGCGCCGGTAACAATCGCGACCCACAGGTTATGGTCGGTAGCAAAGTCGTCCATTGCCTCGGCCATTTCACGGTGAGTGAGTGGATCGAGGGCGTTCATTTTAGCTGGGCGGTTGATGGTCAGGATCATCAGGTGGTCTTCAATTTCGACCAGAATATTCTCAAAAGACATAGAGTTTTCCACGCAAAATCACAGATTCGATTGATGCATCAAGCTGAAGTAGGTTTGCAAGAATCTGCAAAGATGGCTTTGGCTGAAGAGTACTTTTGAAATCGAGCGGCTCATTCGACAAATGTCGCCCAATTTTCCAAAGGTTCGCGATCTGTTACCAAATTATTCACCGGACGGCTCGTGTCTCGGTGACCCAGCGCTATGCCACAAAAAAGCATCCACTCAGGATCTGCCGAAACGAAAGCGCTGACAGAGTCGGCTCGCATAGACCATGCTTCCTGAGCGCAGGTATCAAGACCCGCTTCCTGTGCCAATAGCATGAATGTCTGCAGAAACATCCCCAGATCAGACCACTGCGGCATGCCCATCTGACGATCAACGAAGCAGAACAAGCCTGCAGGCGCGTCGAAAAAATTGTAGTTACGGGCTAGATGCGCAAAGCGGGCAGGTTTATCTTCGCGCGGGATCCCAAGTAACTCATACATATCCTCACCCGCTTTGAACCGGGCATCTCGATAAGGAGACTTTAGATCCCTGGGATAAATGTCATAGGCCGGCGTATCCTCAATGTCAGTATCGGCTAGAAACGACAAGAATCGCGGCATCGTTGCACCGTTAATCACGCTAATTCGCCAGGGTTGCAGATTGCCTCCTGAAGGTGCGCGAGCTGCTTTTGTGAGAAGTTCGGCAACGAGTTCATCGGCAACTGGCGTGTCGAGGAAGGCGCGTATGGATTTTCGGGTGTTTACTGCGTCTGTGACGTTCATTGGTAGTCCTGAATTAGTCCTGAATGGATCTGGGTTAATTCTGATCCTTTCTTAACATACGATTTCGCGCTGCGCAGGCTAGTCAGACCCATAGCGTTCGAGATACGAACCGTTACATAGGTTTGCTACTCGCCAGCGCAAAGTCTTTCAATCGACATTGAGTAAGATAGTCATGCAGTTTAGACATGCTGTCCAATGCATTTTTAGTCAGGAGATATTCGTTTTATCTATGCCACAATAGTCTGGCAAATCAATCTACCTTTTCCTGAAGTACCAATTTGGCAGAGCGTCTTCTGATCCAGCGCTAGCGCTCTTGAAAATCCCTGTCAGCGCGCTTGCCGCGATACACTCGCATATCGATTGCCCGTGTGGTTTCAGGGATCAGTCGGAAAAGCATACGTGGCTCCGTCTGCATGTTGGCAAAAAACTTATCGACGGCCTTGCTGTTGTCGGTTGCCCCCGAACCCCCATTGCCCACGTATTTCTCAGCAAGCTTGCGGGTAACAGGCCAGATATCAAACTCGGGAAGCAGGTACGACTCGGCTACGCCATCAATCCCAACGTGCCCGGCGACAGGTGCTAATGCCTCAATGCACAGCGAACAACGCGCGTCAAACTGCAACTGTTTGCACCAGAGTCGATTGGTTGTACCGGTAAGCCAAAACACGCCATCGTCATGTAACCACCAGATAGGCACCGTGTAGGGTCTGCCATCACGCCGCAGAGAGGCCAACACGCCAACGTGCGGTTGCTGCAGAAATTCTTCAAGTACGGATGGCTCCATGCGCGGCATTTGCGTTACCTACTTTTACGACGAAAGACGGATATTAGTTAGCGATTCTTTTTTTACTGCTGGCCCTAAAAATTCTGGTCACCAGATATCTTTTTTCACTACCCCACAATGTTCTGACGAATCAGCCCGTAGCTGACCGACGCCGCGCCTCACCCAATGCTAGCTGATACAACTGCCTCAAAAGCTTCAACAGCAGGCGATTTAGCTTTGGTTGCTGCCACAGCATAGGCCAGTTGTTGCGGCGGGATATCAACGACACCATCAAGAATAACAAAACGCTTTAACCTTTCTGCAAACTTTGGTGATAGTGAAGCAACATGTGAAAAAGTATCAGTGCTGGCAACAATAGATTTGGTTAACTCAAAATCATCGGTAACGTACCTTGGATGCATTGGCGGCAAGCCATTGGGTGCATACCGCGTGGCGACATCGATATGAATCGGTTGGACCGTTGCGGGCAATAAAATAGGGTATTTCAGCAAGTCAGCCTCTCCGATCTTTTTCAGTTTGGTCAATGGATGATTCCTTCGAATCATAAATCCATAATACAAGTCTCGTAATACCGTCACTTTCATTTCCGGCCACTGAGTCAGTGGTCTGGCGGCACCCCACAACACATCAAGATCACCACTGATCACTCTGGGCGCGAGTTGTTCAGCTGACCCGGCAACGAGTTCAAGCTGCATGCCGGGATCCGCCTTGACCAGCTCTTCCAGCGGTCCATTGATATAGACCTGATAGGCCGATGGCGCGATACCAACTCTTAACCTGCCAAGTTTAAGGTTGAGATAGTCCTCGGTATTGATAAACAGGTCATCAACACTCTTTATGACCCTCTGCGCCTGGTCAACGAACACCTGCCCCGCCTCGGTTAATCGCATGCCACGTCTCATACGCAAGAACAGCTGTACACCCAGTTGCTTCTCTACATCCGCGATGCTGCGTGTTAACGCGGGCTGAGAAATTGCGAGTGTATGTGAGGCAGTGGTGATCGATTCTGAATGAGCAACCTCCGCCACGTGTCTGATTTTCTTCAGGTCAATATTCATTCGCATAATCGGACTCCAGAAGCATGCATATGACGCATATTACATGACGACAATTGCATTAGACAACATGTCTAAATTGGCCGAGTATTGAATTCCGCTTAACGGCTAAACCATGGCCGGAGACACGCTGAGAAGACGCCTACTGTCGCCTAACAGACAGATCATCTACATGGGATTTCCACAAAAGACAGCGGCGGGGTTGATTCGCTATAGTCGAAATCGAGTTTTACTTTGCAAAGGAATAACAAATGATACTGACAACAGATGATGGCCACGTAAGAACGATTACGCTGAACCGGCCGGACGCGATGAACGCCTTCAATGGGCAACAGTTCGACGACCTGACTGAAGCACTGTTAGCTGCTCAAGCAGAAGCAGCCGTTCGCGTCGTAATCATAACGGGTACTGGCCGAGCATTTACAACCGGGCTTGACCTAAGTGAAGTCGGTAAAGATATCGAACCGCCTAAGCATGGCGTACCTGGCCTATTCAATACGCTGATTGATTTCCCAAAGCCTCTGTTACTTGCGATCAATGGGTTTGGCGTTGGCTTCGGCGCAACCATGATTGGGCTGGCTGACATGTCCTTTATGGCGCAAAGCGCGCGCCTGAGGTGCCCGTTTACGTCGCTCGGCGTTGTCGGCGAAGCAGCGGCAACCTATCTGTTCCCCCGCATGATGGGTCATCAGGCAGCCAACTGGATGCTCTATTCCTCCGCCTGGTTTGACGCCAATGAATGTAAGGAATCAGGCCTGGTGCTGGATGTATTTCCCGACGACGCTTTACTCGATGAAGTCATGACGCGGGCGCAAACCATGGCCGCTAATTCGCCGGTGGCATTGATACGATCAAAGGAACTCTCGATGGGGCCTGTGCGCGAGAAAATACGAGCGACTATGGACGCAGAAAACGCCGTCTATGACGAACTCCATGGTGGCCCAGAGAACATGGAGGCGATCAACGCCTTCCTGGAAAAGCGAGAACCCGATTTTTCAAAACTCGCCTAAAAATTAACGATAGGAACCAGGAATCACAATGCCTCAACCATTGACCGGTTACACCATCATTGAAATGGGTACTGCAATACAAGGGCCCGCAGCGGGCGTCTATCTGTCTGATATGGGCGCCGATGTCATCAAGATCGAGCCGCCAATCGGCGACTCAAGCCGATTTCACAGAGGTGTGAACAACGAGACGCCACCGGAGACACCGGGCTCGATGTTCACCGCCGGCAATCGTGGCAAACGATCGGTCTGCCTGGATGTCAACACAGACGCTGGCATAGACGTGGTACGCCAACTCATTAAAGACGCCGACGTTTTCATGAGCAACTACCGCGCGCATTTTCTTAATCGTCTGGGACTTGACTACGACAGCGTAAAAAAACTAAACCCCAATGCAATTTATGCCACGGTTAACGGCTTTGGCCCACTTGGGCCTGATGCGGACAGGCCGATGGTTGAAGGCGCCGTACAAGCGCGGGGAGGACTGGCTAACCTGTGCGGGCCATCTGATGGGCTGCCTACGCCGTCCGGTGCAACTATCGCCGATGGCGCCGGCGCCATGCACTTTGCCCTGGGTATTGTCACAGCACTACTGGCCAAAGAACGCCACGGTGTCGCTCAGCAGGTGAATACTTCCAGCCTGGGAACACAAATATGGTTGCAGTCCTGGGAAATACAGCAATACCTGTTGACAGGTAAACCCTTGAAACGCGCCGGGAATCATATGCCAAACATTCGTGGCCCCTGGGGCGTCTATGCCGCAAGTGATGGTGAAGCGTTTATCTTCTGCCTGATCGGCGATAAAGCATGGAAGCCATTCTGTGAATATGGCGGCCTGCCGGATCTAGCCAGTAATCCGCTCTGGAATAACGGATTCAGCCGAATGGGCGCACTGCCTGACGGCCAGGATGACGCCGACGTAAAACGCGTGCGCGCTGATATGGCAAAGGTGTTTGCCAATCGAACAGGTTCTGAATGGACAGCGTTCATTAAGTCTCGGGACGACATCATCGCCGAAAAGATTCAAAACCATGAGGAGGTCGCAAACGACCCCCAAACCATTGCTAACGAATACATTGTGCCGATGGAGTTCGATGGCGTTGGCCAATCCCGCGTAGTCGGCAACCTGATTCATTTGAGTGAGACACCAGGATCAGTAAAAGTCGCCCCGCCGGCACTCGGCAACGCCACGAGGGAGGTGATGGAAGCACTCGGCTATTTGGACGACGACATCGCTGCAATAGAACAGCACACCGCGCAACTTCGCAAAAAAATACTAGGAACCTAAACAATGGATCTATGGACCGCGGCAACACCCAACGGTTGGAAAGTCACCATTATGGTGGAAGAGCTGATTGAAGCCGGGATAGACATGCCCGAACTAACACTACGCAACATCAGTTTAACGGAGGGTGAACAGTTCTCTGAGGAATTCACGAGACACAATCCGAATCAAAAAATTCCGGTTCTGATTGATGGCGATGTCGACATTATGGAGAGCTGCGCGATCCTCCAATACCTGGGTGAAAAATATCCCTCTGACCTTTTCCCCCAGGGTGAAAAGCGCTGGGAAATTCTGCCCTGGTTGTACTGGCAGGCAGCAAACGTTGGCCCAATATTTGGTAATAGATTGAGCTACACAAGGTACATGGACGACGTCGACGATGCCGCCAAGGCGCATCCCTTGGAACGATTTCTCAAAGAAGCGCGACGCCTTGCCTCAGTATTGAATCACCGTCTCGAGGGTCGAGATTATGTTTGCGGCGACAACCTTACCATCGCCGACATCGCTATCTACCCGTGGGTGCGTGGCTGGAAGTGGAGCAAGATCAACATGACCGACCAGCCCAATGTCATGGCCTGGATCGATCGGGTTCGAGCGAGACCTGCCGTAGGCCGAGGCTTGGCATACGGCATGCCGAAGGAAGAAATAGATCAGTGGAGTGCCGAACGAAAAGCCGAATATGCAAAAAACGGCGCCACCATCGCCGATAACAAAACACTAAGAACGGAGTCTTGAACCATGACAGATCAATACAGAATATTTGGTGCGGAACTATCGCCCTTCTCCGTCAAGATTCGATCCTACTTTCGCTATAAACAGATCCCTCATCAATGGATCGTTCGCAATGCCGCATCGGCAGACGAGTATCAGAAGTTCGCAAAGATTCCGATTATCCCGCTGGTAGTGACTCCTGAAGAAGAATCACTGCAGGATTCCACGCCCATCATTGAGGCAATCGAGCAACGATTCCCTGGACCTACAATTCACCCAGAAGATCCGATCTGTCAGTTCATCTCAACAATGATTGAAGAGTTCGGTGACGAATGGGGTAATAAGTGGTTTTTCCACCTGCGCTGGGCTCGCGATGAAGACTGCACCAGCGCCGGAGGCAGAATCGCTGCGCTGAACGCACCAGATGCGGACGATGCTACTCGAGCGACTATTCGCGATCAGATCGTTGAACACATGAAAGGCCGCGTCTTCTTTGTCGGCTCAAATGAACAAACGGCACCGCAGATCGAACAATCGTTCAAAGATGGCATCAAACTTTTGGATACTCACTTTAGCAAACACCCATACCTGTTTGGTGGCAAGCCTGCCTTCGGCGATTTTGGCCTCTGGGGCCAGCTCTACTGCGCGTGGACAGACCCCACTGCTGGCGCTTTGATCGAAGCTACCGCACCACATTTATTAGACTGGATACACCGCATGCTGTGGCCAACCGACAGTGGTGATTATGAGAACTGGGACGCCCTGGCACCGACCCTGATGCCCTTTGTTAAAGACCAGATTGGCGATCTGTTTGCACCCTGGACCGTCGCTAACACCCTGGCTATGGCTGCCGGTGAAGATGAATTCAAGGTAGACCTGAAAGGCCAGAGCTTTTCCCAGAAACCCCAGAAGTATCACGTAAAGTCGCTGGCCGTGTTACGAGAAAAATATGCTACCGTTTCGGGTAATGCTGAGCTCAACGGTGTATTGGAAGCCGCGGGATGCCTGACTTTCCTGCAATCCTAGCGCTTCAACAAAGATCAACTAGATAGCGACTATTGCCTAACTACTATTGCCTAACTATAGAGGAAGCCTGTCATGACAAAGTATGACGTCTCCACATCAAACAGTTTGTACGAACGCGCCAAAGCGGTGATACCGGGCGGTATCAACGGCCACTACGGTTTTAGTGTCAAAAAAAACGGGCCTAAGTACTTTTCCAGAAGTGAAGGATCACGTTTTTGGGATGTGGACAACAACGAGTTTATCGACTACATGTGCGCCTATGGACCGATGATCCTCGGATACAATCACCCCGCGGTCGACGAAGCTGCACTAAAACAGCTTAAAGCTGGCAATACGGTAAGCCTGGCCTCACCTGTCATGGTAGAACTCGCAGAAACACTCGTTGATATGGTCACCGCCGTTGACTGGGCACTATTTAGCAAAAATGGTGGCGATGGCACCTCTCTTGCGGCCCTCGTCGCCCGCGCCGCAACCGGTCGACAGAAACTCGTGAAAGTAGCAGAAGGCTATCACGGTGTTGCGGCATGGATGCAGGACGGGCGTGCCGGTACGATCCCAGCCGACTCTGAACATGTGATTCAAATTCCATGGAACGATGTCGAGGCGTTACAGAAAGCCATAGATCAGCATCCCGGTGACATCGCCGGATTCATTTCATCGCCTTATGACCATCCGGTGTTCAGGGACAATGAGTTACCTGCTGACGGATACTGGCAAAAGATCGAGACCTTGTGCCGTAAAAATGACATTGTTCTTATTGTCGATGATGTGCGCGCTGGCTTTCGCATTAACCTCGCCGGTTCAAACGTAGCGTACGGATTTACACCGGATTTAATCTGTTTCGGCAAGGCCATTGCAAACGGCTATCCACTTGCAGCGCTGGCAGGTTCAGACGCACTCAAGCAAGCGGCCCAGGACGTTTACTTCACAGGTACACAGTTTTTTAACGCAGCGCCCATGGCGGCTGCTCGCGCTACTTTGCTGGAACTACAAAAAATCGATGCGGCGAACGTGATGACCAGTATCGGTAACAAATTGAATAAGGGGCTGATCGATGTCGCGGCCTCTCATGGTTACGATCTGGTGGCTTCAGGCGTTCCAGCGATGCCGTATTACAGACTCGCCAACGTGGACAGTAAAACCCACCGGATGTGGATCGATGAATGTGTCGGACGTGGGGTATACCTCTTGAGTTACCATAATCATTTCGTCTCAACTGCCCATACGGATGCCGATCTGCAACGCACCTTTGAGATAGTCGATGATGCCTTTACCACGCTTGGCCCTGCCTCAGCACAAATTCAAAAAGCTGTACCTTCATGATCGCAGCTTACTGTTGGCCACAAAGTGCCAGACACAAGGAACCCATTACGCTTTACTGTCACACCGCAGCTAGCAGTTTCCAAATTGAAGTGATTCGTCAGGGCGCCGAAGACAAAACGGTGCTGGTTCGTCATGATCTACGAGGCATAGATCAACCCATCACAGACGACATTGCAGAAAACGGCTGCCAGTGGCAGCCCACACTCGAACTGTCGATTGATCCAGACTGGCCTTCCGGGTTTTATCTTATTCGCCTTGAAGATTCCGATGGCAACAAGGCTGATGCTTTTTTTGTTGTTCGTGCCTCAACGCCTACTGATGCCATGTTCGTGCTCTCAACATCTACCTGGAATGCTTACAACACCTGGGGTGGATTGAGCTATTACACCGGCGGTCATGCTGTCTCACCGATGCGCCCGTTGCAGCCCGGGTTTCTGGCGAAAGTTGATCCACACAGGCATCGAATTGCCCGATTTAAGGATTGGCTAAAAGATGATGCACGTGCGTTTGTTGCTGCTGGCTACGACGACTGGTGCATGGCCGCAGGGTGGGCGAATTGGGAAATCTTGTTCGCACGCTGGGCGGAATCTCAAGGTTACAACCTAGGCTACGCCGTAAGTTATGACCTTGATCAACAACCCGATCTGCTTGACGGTTACCCCGCCTATATCTCGGTGGGACATGATGAATACTGGTCAGCGGGCATGCGCGACACGGTAGAAAACTATATTGATACCGGCGGTAATGCTGCCTTCTTCTCTGGTAACACATCCTTCTGGCAGGTCCGTTTCGATAAAGACTACCACCAGATGACAGGTTACAAATGTGATATTCATGACGATCCCGTATTCGATCCAACTCATGGTCCCGGGCAAACACCAACGTTAGCAACTATGTGGTCCGACCCACTCATCGGTCGTCCGGAAAGCCAGATGACGGGTGTTTCTTTCAGCCGAGGTGGCTATGCGCACATGCCCAATTCCCCGGAAGGAACGGGAGGTTACACTGTCTGGCAACCAGAGCACTGGTCTTTCAACAATACAGGGTTAAAGGCAGGCGATGACCTGGGTGCGGATGGACTTGTTCTTGGGTACGAGTGCGATGGCTGCGAGTTAGCCTTTATTGATAATCAGATGGTACCCAAGTTTACCGACGACACACCTGAAGGATTTGAGATCCTCGCCACTGCGGAGGCTCGTTTATGGGAAACGGAAGAAGCACCTGGGGAGCTTGCGGACAACTATATCGGTGAACTCAACTGGGTCGCCGCACGTATCGGCGGCGCCGATACGCCTGAGGTACGTCAAAAATTTGCTAATGGTCACGCCGTCATGGGGAGTTTTAAACGAGGCAAGGGTGAAGTCTTCACCACCGGTTGTACAGACTGGGCCTACGGGCTAGCCGATAGTGCTGTCGCTGGGGTCACTAACAATGTGCTAGAGCGTTTTATTAAGAGCTCGTGAACTTATCAGATAGTTGCCTGATGGCTGCATTCACCTGCACCTACAAAACGAATAAAAAGGGAAGACTTGATGTCTGAGCAAACGCAACCACAATTACCCGGTCGGCTCGGTAATCCAGAACTCAGACTGCGAGATGATCCACGAGCAGATCCCAGAATGCTCAAAGCGATGGATGAACTCGGTCTACTCGATGAAGCGCCGCCATTACCTGTGAGCGCGAGCTCACGCGTTGATGAATTGTTAGCCTTTTGCGCAATGGCTGAAGAAGGCTATGAAGCACTAAACAATACCGTAACCAGCACGTGGCCGCCTCTAACAGGTGTTACTCGAGAAACGCAGGTCATCAAGGGCATCGACGACAACGAGATAACACTCTACATACATCGCCCCGAGAAAGTTCAAGACACATTGCCTGGGATCTTACATATTCATGGCGGCGGCATGGTTTTAATGTCTGCCGCTGGCTCCATGTATGACCGATGGCGCAGTGAACTAGCCGCAACCGGTCTCGTTGTTGTGGGCGTAGAGTTTCGCAATGGCGCCGGTAAACTGGGGCCACATCCCTTCCCGGCCGGATTGAATGATTGTAGTGCCGCGCTACATTGGATGGCGGATCACAAAGCTGACCTCGATATTTCAGGGATCGTAGTGTCCGGTGAATCAGGTGGCGGCAATCTGTCACTGGCGACCTGCCTGAAAGCCAAACAGGACGATGCCTTGCGAGCCATCGATGGCGTTTACGCACAATGCCCCAACGTCTCTAATCGCTATCTGGATAAGGACCCGTCGTTACCATCACTAATCGAAAATGACGAACTGGGTTTAAGTTGCACAATGATGGCTGCACTTTTCAAGCTTTATGACGCGACTGGAGAAAACGCCACAAACCCGCTCGCCTGGCCACTGCATGCTGAGATTTCTGAGCTTAAAGGCCTGCCTCCTCATTTTATCTCGGTCTGTCAATTGGATCCCTTGCGGGATGAAGGCTTGGCTTACAACAGAAAATTGCTTGAAGCTGGCGTCACTTCCAGTAGCCGGACGATTAATGGTGTAACCCATGCCGGGGACATGTCTTATCGTGCTGCGATGCCGGAGGTTTATCTATCTTCCATCAGGGATATCAAAAGCTTTGCTGAAGACGTGTGTAAAACCAGTTAATCGGCAAACAAAGCGCGCACGGGGTCAGAGCCAAGTGCCAGAGTCATTGACTCTGGCACTTGGCTCTGACCCCACCCTCCTGACCCCACCCTCACTCTCTGACACCACACTCACCTAAATAATGAATATCATTCCAGGCATTACAATCTTGCTGTTGTTTCAGCTCTTCGGTGAGGCGATGGTTATTGTGTTCCAGCTTCCTGTTCCGGGGCCCGTATTAGGCATGCTGGCACTCCTTACTACCCTCGTTATTCGCAAAGGGTGGCAAGGTTCGTTGGAGCCCGTTTCTCAGGTTATTCTGCGGCACTTCTCTCTTCTCTTTGTACCTGCGGGTATCGGCGTAATATTGCATTTTCAGCGTTTTGAAAACGAATGGTTCGCCATTGGCACAGCACTGTTCATCAGCACAGTAATCGCATTGAGCGCTACCGCCTTGCTAATGGAACTGGTGGTGCGCTCTCGGCATTCAACTAGAGGTCAATCGACTGATGACGCCTGAAACGCTTTACGAAGCCTGGGTATACCTGGCCGCATCGCCGCTGTTAGGACTGACAACAACCCTGGTCGTGTACATTGTCTGTAATTGGCTTTATCAGCGAAGCGGACAATGGCCCGGATTAAATCCGGTCATGGCCTCAATTATCGTATTAGTCACTCTATTGAAAACCACGGACACTTCCTACGAAACATACTTCGAAGGCGCGCAGTTCATCCACTTTTTGCTGGGGCCAGCAACGGTCGCATTGGCTTTTCCTCTGTATCGGCAACTCCCAAAATTAAAGGGACTCTGGGGATTCATTTTAGGCGGCATATTGTTGGGCGGTCTCGGTAGCGCACTATCTGGTATCTGGATCGCAGAATTGCTGGGCGCCTCAGGCACGACCTTATTGTCCCTCGCACCAAAGTCGGTCACAACACCCGTTGGCATGGGCATCGCTGAAAAAATTGGCGGTCTGCCATCTCTCACAGCTGGACTCGTGGTTTTAACGGGCGTAATAGGCGCAGTGATCGGACCCAGTCTATTTAGGCTGCTACGCATCCGTAGCGATATTGCAAAAGGCATCGCCATGGGCACCGCCAGCCATGGCATAGGTACGGCGCGGGCCCTTCAACTAAGCGAGGAGATGGGCGCTTTCTCCGGATTGGCAATGGCGCTGTCGGCTCTAATAACAACTTTCACACTACCCGTTGTCTTGCAGTACCTCAGTTATTATTGAGGTTCTGACAAGTTAACTCCTCCAGACCGATGAAATCCGGTCCCTAGTCTCAGGCCACTGCCCTCTTCCATTCATTGAACGCAGTGATCCTGAGATGCCTATAGTGCTCAGCCCGAATCAAATGCCTTCCCAGGTTGAACAGATTACCAACAGTAGCATGCACGCTAAGGAATCTTTGAGCCTGCACCAATGACTTGAATCCCGAGATGTCGGACCACCGCATCCCTCGCTCTCGCACTCTTGTCGCCTCATGCGATTGCTCTGCTCGATTATTCTCATACTGCCTGGTACTGTGGATCGCCTCAGGAATCAGTTCCCGATGTGCAACACCATAACTTCGCAATTTATCTGTCACGATCTTCCTGGGCTCACTACCATGACTTCGCAACAGTCTCTTGAAGAAATGTTTTGCTGCGACTCCATTCCTTCGTGCCTGCAGAAATACATCAACAACCTCGCCATCCTGATCCACTGCGCGCCACAGATAATGCTGCTGACCACTTATCTTCACGAAGACTTCATCAATGAAGAAGGTGTCGCCAAACCCTCGACGCTTTCGCTTTAGTCTTCTCGAATATTTTGATCCGAACTTGATACATCAAAGTCTGATCGCTTCGTAACTGACCGTGACACTATGCGGCGGTACCCTGCGTGTCATCGCCGACATCACTGATCCCGACATCATCCAGAAGATCCTTGATCACATCGAAGCACAACCACCGCCGCTTAACCCTGCGACTGCTATTCAACCCTAAAACGCACCTGGATAAAGAGTGTCAACATCACCCCTGCCCAACCTATAAGCCTCCTAAGTGATCGACCCAGCCACCTGTAAGCCAGCAGATCCAGCCTATTACAGCCATTGACCACCCAAAGGATCACCACGCCACGGTGGCTTAAATTTGAATGAACATCAGTAACTACCGTACCAGACCATTCTTTAAAAAATGTGGTTTATAACGCCTATCCTCCGAATAGCCCATTATGGCCCGGCATCAACGTATGCCAACTTTGAAGGCCAAATATACGTACGCAGTCGAGCCATCTCGTGATCAAACAGATTGTTTGCAACCAAGGGGGAGTCCATATACGGACTTTAAAAATGTATTGGTTTCGCTTTATTATTCGAGAGGACAATTCTTAGTCCAATCGTAAAACTTTGAGACTGCACACGCCAGCGTCACCAGGTCTTGTTCTCGATCCCAACCGCCAATCGCATGCAAACCTACAGGTAGGTTGTTTGCATCGTTTCCACAGGGAATGGATATTGATGGGTGGCCCGTTAGGTTAGAAATTGACAAGTGCGTCCACCACTTACTAATCGCCTCCTTGTTACCATTGACGGTGATGTCCTGGTCGCTATCAGGATCAGCCAGTGGTGGTGGGGCGGTCAACGTGGCAGAAAAAATGAAGTCATACCTGCTTAATAGATGTTCTAGGCGATCGTAGGTTCCAGATCTGCTGATTGCATCAGATTGTAAGCTTACGCCATCCATCCTGAATTTTTCTTCATTCAACAAACCCTGTAAGACCGGCCCAAGATGCTCCTGTTGATCCTTTGGCATTTGACGAACCCGCGCAGCAAGATTGCAGGCCATCATCTGTGTACTGATACCTGGGTTGAAGTGGGTTGGGTCATCGAGAGCAACGTCAACGTTTAAGCCCAAACCTTTCAGTTGCTCTAGTGCTTCCTGCACTACTGCCAAGTACTCATCATCCACAATGTTACCCCCGATAGTCGGGATGAATAGTGCACGCTTACTCGCCAATGATTGGTAGAAAACTGATGAAGCATCAATGCTAGAAATTTCACGTCTCGACCAAGGATCTAGTCTATGCGCTCCAGACATCGTGTTGAAAAGACCAGAAAGATCTACTGGATGTCTACAGTTCATAGAGATTGAACTGTTGTTGCCGCAGTGAAACGGCCAACTCTCGTGTGGAATCGCGCCTATCGTAACTTTCATTCCCAGAATGCCGCATGTTGACGCAGGAATCCGCGACGAACCTCCCCCATCGGTGCTGACCCCAAACGGTACGACACCTGTTACCACAGCAACACAATCGCCACCGCTACTACCACCAGGGGAAAGTGAATGTGACCACGGGTTTCTTGTGATTCCGGTTAACAGAGAGTCAGTAGTGACTTTACTCGCAAACTCGGGGGTAGTTGTTTTACCAAGCAATATTGCACCAGCAGCCTTCATTCTCGAAACTGCGACGATGTCTTTGTCGGGAATGTTCTTGTCAAGTGCACAAGAACCATAGGTCGTTCGAATACCTTCGGTATCCAGCAGATCTTTTACCGTAAAAGGCACGCCAAGAGTATAAGAAGAATTAGCCACATTTCTGCTTCATCTGCCAAACACATGACCCCTCTGAAAATGAGTTTAGCTTCAGTTTCCGATAGAAATCTGGTGGTTTTTGACGAACTAACGAACTGAATCATGCTGACCAGTTCGCGTTCATTGCATTGTTGGGCTGCCAAACCGAGTTAGATCCCACCAGCGTTAACAGACGTCAGAATAGTTTGGTCGAATGCGGGAAGAGTCCCTCTGGCGGTGAACGATTCCTCGCCTGTGACGCCTCATCCAGACCAAGATGCTTCAATATCTTTTCGATAACCTCCGGATCTTCAATGCTGGCTATGATCTTTACCCTACCACCGCACTTGTCACACTTATCAATCTCTATGGCGAAAACTCGCTTCAATCTCTGCGCCCACGTCATCGAATAGGCTTTGTTCTTCCCAGATTGCAATATCTGCTCCGATTCATCTTCTGGCTTTCCTGGTACGACATACTCTCTCAACTTGCTCCGCGGGGAGAAAACCCCATGAAACCTCGTCAGGTTCACCCTTGGTTTCGGGACAAGCGCAGCCAGGCGACCCATAAACTCCATGGAGCTTAGAACTACGTGTGAGGTGCCGTCGTCGTAGGGAGTTTTTAATGCAACAATCACATTGCCATTACTGGCCAATGACAACCGTTGTTCAGCGATAGCAGGCCGCGTGATATACCTGCAGAGACGTTCAAGCTTCTTCCGCTGATTGGACTTACAGGCCACCCCTGCATGTAGTGAGAAACCCGCTTGTTTACTGACCAGCTCACTTACCTTCATCCGATTCTCTTTCGACGGCACAGCCTGTAAGGTCAGGGCTTTCTTGCCCTGATTCGGCCCAAAAGCCAACCTGTAGGTAATCGAAGCACCAATGATCCCGTGCATGGCATCTTCTTCATCCGGTACAAGGTCCAGATACTCTGACTCAGCATTCCGATACAGGTACCCTGCCCGCTCTAGATATCGGGAAACCCGCTTAGCGATCGTGTGGGTAATCGTGTGGGTAATCGTGTCGAGATCTTGAGACGTCGGTGGCTTCACCGGCCAGAAGTAACCATTCGGGTCATAAACACCATTGAGATAAAGCATGTGGAAATGTAAGTTGAGGTTGAGGGCTGAACCGAAGCGCTGTATCAGTGTCACCGCACCGCTTTGCGTCCCTGACTTCACCATTCTCCCCGATCGTTTAATCAGAAAGGTGCTGATCACGCGATGCACAATGGTCAACACGCGGCTCATCACTTGCGAATTTGTTGCAAACAGGTAGCGCAACGGATAAGGGACGCTCAGCACCCACTGCCTGATCGGCCTCTTGGGCAAGACCTCGTCGACCAGGTGTGCAGCACTGTCTGCCATACGCCTGGCGCCACAGGAGGGACAGAATCCACGGCGTTTGCAGCTGAAGGCAACCAGCTTCTCATGATGACAGGATTCACACCGTACTCGCAGAAAGCCATGCTCCAGACGACCACACTTCAGGTAATCCTCGAACTCCCCGACAACATAACCGGGCAAGGACCTGCCCTGCTCCGCCAGCATGTTCTGAAACTGAGGCCAGTGTTCCTTGACCAGTTGATAAAGCAGCGTGTTCTCTGGCTGATGTCGCTGGTACTGAAATGGACCTACGGGCCAGAAGTCGTCCTGGAATGCATTGGATGGCAAGATCGAGTGTCACAATGGAGTTGTGACAAACAGCCTTACTCCTCAACGGCGACCGCAGTATCCGCGTGCGTCTTCGTCGGTATAGACTTCATACATCATGAACTTTTTGTCACTGTCGTTGGGTAGAACCAGATCGAACTGAAGGGTCGCGGTTAGTAAGAATAAACACCCTTTTTCATCATTCAGTAAAGTATCGTCATCCCTGGGAGTTGCTTTCAATCCTCACTTTCGGGCGGCCTCATCCAAGAGCTGAATGAGTTGGGCTCAGAAATTCAGCGATTTGTCTCTAAGAATCGGAACTCTGGCCGATCGAGACCGTCACCGATGCGTAGTCGATGTGCCGGAAATCAGAATAGTGTCGTTTGTTGGTCGTTCAGATCTAACGGCGGTGAGCGGTTCTGAGGATCACCGACCTGATCCAGCCCCAGATGCTTCAGGATCTTCTGAATAACATCTGGGTCTTCAATCGATGCGATGATTCGAACGGGTCCACCGCACTTTTCAAACTTCTCAATTTCAATGGCGAATACACGCTTGAGCCGCTGCGCCCAGGTCATCGAGTAAGTCTTTGGTTTCGGGTTCTCTGGTTCTTCGACAGGATGCTGCGGAACAACGTCTTTACGCAGTTTGCT
>Ga0206126_10001110_pt1 | contig 33500 bp, 26 predicted proteins | sample Helgoland_Spring_5_FD_148621 | JGI IMG/M metagenome (GOLD analysis project Ga0206126, IMG submission 148621) | Pelagic subsurface seawater microbial communities from Kabeltonne, Helgoland, North Sea - Helgoland_Spring_Bloom_20160412_1 | ecosystem: Environmental > Aquatic > Marine > Epipelagic ...
ATGGTGTTCCGTCATCGGAGGCTATCGTTACCGAGGGCAAGACATTCCATCCCTCTATAGCAGCTATGTCTTCACCGATGCCTGTGGTTTTTACGATCATAAATTTTGGACCCTTTCTGAACAGGCCGATGGGAGTTGGGCCGGAGCACGACTCGACATCCAAGTGCCTGGGGGCTTTGTTCCTTGGGAGGAGACGCGGTTTGGTTTCGGAGAGAACAACCAAGGAGAATTGTACCTCTGCACCCAACAGTTTGTTTATCGCCTGAGCTACGACCCTGCTGATGCAACACAAACGCCAACCGTGAATGAAGCGCTACGCTTTTCACCAAACCCTGTGTCCATCGGTTCCGATGTGACACTTGACGTGGGCAGCGAAGGTATCTTAAGTCGCTTGCGAATCACCGACTCCAGTGGCAGGCTCGTGCACGATGTGAACCTCGAAACAGCGACTACGCCCTATGTCATGAACACCTCTGGGATGAAATCCGGGACGTACATCATTGAAGCTTGGGTCTTGAATGTACCCCAGCCCAGTCGTGGAAAGCTTAGCGTTATTGGTCGCTAACGCGCTGACATTGCAGGGCAATCGCACCCGGTCGCTGGCAATCCAGATCCGGAAGTGAGATTTACCACGCCACTTTTCGCACCAAAGCAAACTTCCAATTGCCGCAACGGGCAGCCAGGAGCCGTATCCAGAATGTAGCATGGCGGCTCTTGCCTTGGTCTGCTTTCCGACCAATTGATCTCAGCGTCCAACAGCCATTGCACCATGGTAGAATTGGATGCCTTGGCGGGGCCATCCGTACATTCCATCCAGCACGCCAGCGACTCAGACGGCAGGACACCATCCAACTGCATCCGGGATTTGATACGCTTTTCAGGGAGCCAGTCGTTGCAACCACGGCCCTGAAAAAAGAAGATGCTCAGCAACAGTCCTACGAAGACTCCGATGCCGTAGCGTAAAAAGCGTTGACGAAAATTCACGAGTCAAAAGTAAAGCAAAGGACAGTGGTGTGCCCTCCCTTCGTAAATTCGGGATTCCATGATTGCTTGCAAAGACATTCAGTTCCAATACCATCCGGAATCCCCCGTGCTCTCGTTTCCGGATTTGGCTTGTTCCCGAGAAGGAAAGTTGCTTCTTTTGGGCAATTCCGGTTGTGGTAAGACAACTCTGCTGCATTTGATGTGTGGTTTGCTGCACCCGCAGCAGGGGGAAGTGGAAGTTCAAGGGCAAAAGATCAGCGCGCTGAACGGACCCGCATTGGACCGGTTTCGGGGCGAACAGTTTGGTATTGTTTTCCAGCAAAGTCATTTCATCCAAAGCTTGAGCGTGATGGAAAACCTCGCCATTCCTCATTTCTTATTGGGTGGAAAATTCCCAACATCGAAAGCCAAAGAGCTGCTTGGCAATTTGGGCATCGCCCACAAAGCCCATGCAAAACCTCGTGCCCTTAGTGTTGGAGAGCAGCAGCGGGCAAGCATTGCACGTGCCCTCATCCATCAACCGAGCATCGTACTGGCCGATGAGCCTACAAGTGCCTTGGATGATGCTTCAACCGCTGCCGTGATTGGTCTATTGGAGGACCAATGCGCTGAAGCCGGCGCAGCACTTATTGTTGTGACCCACGACCAGCGGCTCAAGACACGTTACTCCAATCGGGTTGAACTAAATCCGGGAACACCTCAAGCCTCATGAGTTGGATCTACCTGGCATGGCGAAACTTGGGGTTGAAAAAACTTCAAACCACCCTTAGCCTGATTCTGCTAGCCTTTGGAGTGGGAATGGTCAGTTTGCTGATGCTCAGCGAAAAACAACTGAGCGATACATTCGACCGAAACATACAGGACATCGACCTCGTGCTCGGAGCGAAAGGCAGTCCCCTTCAATTGATCCTGGCCAATGTCTACCACGTAGACGCTCCAACCGGAAATATTCGGCTAGTGGACGCTCAGAAGGTCATTCGCCATCCCTACATAGAAGAAGGAATTCCGCTGGCGTATGGCGACAATTACAGAGGGTTCCGAATTGTTGGAAGCACCGCAGCTTATCTGGATCATTACAATGCTGCACTCCAAGCAGGACGGCGCATTGAAGCGCCATTTGAAGTGGTGATCGGTCGAAAGGTAGCGGAGACAACCGGTCTCAAAGTAGGCGACACCTTTTTCAGTGCGCATGGATTGCAGGACGAAACCGATGTGCACACGGACAAAACGTTTACGGTCGTCGGTGTGCTTGCGGAAAGTCAATCCGTCATCGATCAGCTTTTGCATTGTACAATCGAGACCATTTGGGCGGTACACGATGGCCACGGCGAAACGGTGGATGAAAGCGACCGTGAAATCACCGCAGTGCTTTTGAAGAAAAGAAATCCATTGGCCGTTCTCACAATTCCCAATGTGATCCGAGATAGCAATATGCAAGTGGCATTGCCCGCAATCGAAATCAACCGACTGACGCAAAATTTTGGCATTGGACTCAACACCCTCCGGTCCATCGCGATCATCATCATGCTCATCAGCTTCGCAAGCATCTTCATTTCGGTCTACGACAACCTGCTCGCCCGCAAATACGAGATCGCTCTACTACGCACCATGGGAAGCGGACCATCAGGGGTGTTTTTGTTGTTGTTGTTGGAAGGTGGATTGCTCAGTTTTGGCGGTGCAGCCCTGGGGTTGGTCTTGAGCCGAGTCGGGTTGCTCGTGCTCGCTGAGCTCGTGCAGGACAAGTTCCGCTATGACTGGGGCAGCATTGGACTTCTGCCTAACGAATGGGCTATATTTGGAGTGGCTATATTTGTCGGGCTCATTGCAGCAGCAATCCCCGGCATTTCCGCTCTGAAAATCGACATCTCACGCACCCTTTCTGAAAAATGAACACTCCAAAAAGACCCCAACAGTTGAAGACGGCATCTTGGATTGGAATGCTCGGCTTGATTGCAATGAGCATGACCGACTTAAGCTCCTATTGCCATCCCAGCGAGGGGGCGGAACAACTTCTCAGCCATGTGAAAGCGGCATCGGAGGGGCATGCGCTTGCCATGGCAAGCACCGAAGCAAACGCGTTGACGGTAGCGGAAGAATTGACCTGGCGAACATTGGAAGACGTCGAGTTCCAAGATGTTTACGTGGAAGAGTTAGACGCATATTATTGGAAACCTACTTTCGGAGGAGGCGTTACGGGGTTGGAAGGAAAAGACGTTTACATCACGGGGTATATGATTCCGGTAGATCTGGACGAGGACTTCTACGTCTTGAGCCGTTACCCTTTTGCCAATTGTTTTTTCTGTGGTGGAGCGGGGCCCGAATCCGTGGTCGATCTGCGCTTTCCCGGCAAATCAAAACGCGTGTATCAAACGGATGAACGATTGACCTTCAAAGGCACCTTCCGGTTGAATGCGGATGATGTGTACCAGATGAACTACATCCTGGACGGCGCAGTAGAAGATGAACTTTGATTTACGATTTAGGTCCTGAAGAAGGCCCTTGATCGGAAGCGCGCACCCCGATGGAACCCGATCGCCCGCTTTTCAGGTGATCTTGCTTAAGGGCATCCCGCAAACGTGCTTTATTGAAGATTTTAGCACTGTCTTTTACGCCGCGGCGCAACTTCTTTTGTTCTTCTTCTGGAAGCTGAATGATGCTGTTGCACTTCGAGCTGCACGTCCCTTGGTATTGCTCGGTGCAAGAGGCGCATTGAATGAACAGCAAGTTGCAGGCCACGTTGAGGCAGTTGGTGTGATCGTCACAAGGCGCACCGCATTGGTGGCATTCGGCAATCACATCCGCTGAGATGCGTTCTGCCCTTCGTTCATCAAAGACGAAATTCTTGCCGATGAAGCGATTCTCCAATCCATTCGCTCGGACTTGCCGCGTGTACTCAATGATTCCTCCTTCCAATTGGTGCACATTGGGAAAGCCTTTGTGTTTGAGCCACGCAGAGGCTTTTTCGCAGCGAATTCCGCCGGTGCAGTACATCACGATATTCTGCTCCTCTTTGCCTTGCAACAAATCCTCTACCAACTCTATTTCTTCGCGAAAGGTATCCACATCCGGAGTAATGGCACCTTTAAAATGTCCAACTTCACTTTCATAATGGTTGCGCATGTCGATGAGGATGGTATCATCTTTTGCCGTCAGGGCATTGAATCCTTCCGCGTCCAAATGAACCCCTGTGTCCCGAAAATTGCAAGCCTTATCGTTCAAACCGTCGGCCACAATTTTGTCCCGAACCTTGATCATCAACTTGAAGAAGGATTTCCCATCATCTACCGCAGCATTGAGCCGAACGCCGTCCAAGAAAGCAACGCTATAAAGGTGCTCTTGAAAAGCTTCAAAGGCGACGGTGGGCACCGAAATTTGAGCATTGATCCCTTCACGCGCCACGTAGGTGCGGCCCAGCACGCCAAGTTCATTCCAATGGATGAACAAATAATCTCGAAAGAAGGCGGGGTTGAGAATGCGCGCATATTGGTAAAAAGAAACCGTCATACGGTCATTTTCTCCATGCTCCATGCGTTCCAACAACACCTTTCGATCGACCAAATTGCGCAGTTGTTGCTTCATGCGATTACAAGTCACAGTGCCTCTCCAGCGCGGAGGGTCATTCGTTAGTTACAGGAGCAAAGATACGGAAACATAAGGGTGTGGGTAAAATCGCTCTCCTTGGAGCAATAAAGAGTGCGCCGTTGAGTTTTGAAAGAGAACCGATCGTCAATGCCACGAACATGTTAGAATTCTGCAAGAAAGTCCTCCTAAAAGTGGGCCACAACCGCGAATCGTTTGCGCGGGAACTTGGAAAAGCTGTCCGAATCCTTCAACCTATTGAAATCAAGCAATTGAAAGCATGGTGCCGCGTGCAATTCGCCCCAGCCTATTCCGACATCATTCGCGGGGCTTTTGCGGGCTATTGAAGTCGTGGACCCCAAACCCTCATTCTCCGTCATCGCGCGGAAAGGCAGCCTGCACGTTGCGCAGAATGCCTTGATAGCCTGAACGCTTGACCGCACTCTTCTTGAAAACGGAACGAAATACTTCTTCCGTCATCTCCTGCCAATCCGCAGCGTCCAATCCCAGCAAATCCGGATGCGGTTCAAATAACGGTTCATTGTGACGAGTCGCATGCCGATTCCAAGGACAGACTTCCTGGCAGATATCACAGCCAAACACCCAAGGCGACAATTGCTGTGCAGCCGGCTCAGGAATCGCTCCACGCAATTCAATCGTGTAATAACTAATGCACTTTGAACCATCCACCACCTGAGACTGAATAATGGCTCCCGTTGGACAGGCGTCAATGCATCGTGTACATGTACCACAATGATCAGACGAAGGGGCGTCCGGTTCGAGCTCAACATCCATGATGATTTCAGCAATGAAAAAATAACTGCCCATGCCTTGGTTCAACAACAAGCTATTCTTTCCTACCCAACCCAGTCCACTTTCTGCTGCCCAGGCGCGCTCATGGACGGGTGCTGAATCCACAAAAACCCGACCTTCTACCTCACCCCATTCCCGCTGCATGCCCTTCATCAGCTCCTTCAGTTTCCACTTCAAGACGTGATGGTAATCCTGGCCGTATGCATAACTCGCAATCCGAGGCGCATCCGCAGTGGGCTGATCAGGATTGTGGTAATTGAAAAGCAGTGAAACAACTGTTTTCGCTCCCGGAACCAACTTTCTCGGGTCCAAGCGCAGATCAAAATTTCGCTCGAGGTAACCCATTTCTCCATGGTAACCGAGTTTGAGCCATTCTTCCAACCGATCGGCCTCCTCGTCCAAGAATCGGGCCTTGCTCACCCCAACGGCCTCAAAACCCAATGCCTTCGCTTCTCGAACGAGCCATTCCTTTCGCGTCAAACGTAAATTATTCGCGTGTGCCATTTACTCGGCAAACAACTTTCCTGAGCGACCATCTGGCTTTCGTCCCAAGTGTGAATACGCTGCAGGCGTTGCCTGCCGCCCACGCGGGGTTCGAATCAAGAATCCCTCTTGAATCAAATACGGCTCATACACTTCTTCTAACGTCCCCGGATTTTCTCCAATCGCCGTGGCAATGGTTGATGCGCCAACAGGACCTCCTCCGAACTTATCAATCAAAGCAGAAAGGATTCGGTTGTCCATCTCGTCCAATCCCTTCTTGTCCACATGCAAAGCATCCAAGGCAAATTCCGTGATGGCTTGATCAATATTGCCCGTGCCTTTGATCTCAGCGAAATCCCTCACTCGCCGCAACAAAGCATTTGCAATTCGAGGGGTTCCTCGGCTACGCGAAGCGATTTCGTACGCAGCTGAATGCACAGTAGGTATCTGGAGAATCCCCGCACTTCGCTCAACGATGTCTGTGAGCACCTTGGCATCGTAGTACTGCAACCTCAAGTTGATTCCGAAGCGAGCACGAAGCGGCGCCGTGAGCAATCCAGACCGGGTGGTTGCACCTACCAAGGTGAAGGGATTTAGTTCAATTTGCACCGTGCGCGCATTCGGTCCTGTATCAATGACCAGGTCAATCCGATAGTCCTCCATCGCACTGTACAGGTATTCTTCCACCACCGGCGACAATCGATGAATCTCATCAATGAATAGCACATCATTGGTCTCCAGGTTGGTCAACAAACCTGCCAAATCCCCAGGTTTATCTAAGACCGGTCCCGAGGTTGTTCGGATGGAGACGCCTAATTCATTGGCGACGATGTTAGCAAGCGTCGTCTTGCCCAATCCCGGAGGCCCGTGCAAAAGGGTATGGTCCATGGCTTCTCCCCGTTTCGTTGCAGCCTGCACGAAAATCTCCAAATTCTCCATGGCGGCGCGTTGACCTGTAAAATCTTCAAACCGTGCTGGACGCAGAACGCGATCCATGTCACCATCAGTGGGCTGCTCAGCTTCGTTTCTCAAATCAAAGTCTTCCATATGCCATGCAAGTTAATCCGTCCGCACAAAAAAAGACCCCAAAGCTCATGGCTTTGGGGTCTTTTTCAAGTAGGTGTATCTATTGAACTAGTGTACCTCTTCGCCAGACAGCGCAGGCGTGGTCTGAGGCACAAAATCAGCATCATGCACGGGGTTCGAATAATCATATGCCCAACGATGCACTTCAGGAAGCGGTCCGTCCCAATTGCCGTGAACATGGCGTACCGGTGTGGTCCATTCCAATGTGTTCGACATCCATGGGTTTTGCACGGATTTTTGACCATAGAAGATGCTGTAGAAGAAGTTGAAGAGGAAGAACAGTTGTCCAATCGCTCCAACGATTGCAAAGGTCGATATGAGTGGCTGCAAGTCCATCACGCTGCCTAAGAAATCAAAATTACTGTACTCGTAATAACGCCGTGGTGCCCCAGCAATACCGACAAAGTGCATCGGGAAAAACACGCCGTACCCGCATACGATGGTTACCCAAAAGTGAGCAAAACCCAACTTGGTATTCATCATTCGCCCAAACATCTTTGGAAACCAGTGGTAAATCCCTGCGAGCATTCCAAAGATCGCAGACATCCCCATAACGATGTGGAAGTGGGCTACTACGAAGTACGTATCGTGGACATTTACGTCCAACGCTGAGTCTGCCAAAATGATCCCGGTCAAACCCCCTGTGACAAACGTGCTCACCAAACCAATGCTGAACAGCATGGCTGGCGTGAACCGAATGTTGCCTTGCCACAACGTCGTGATGTAGTTGAAAGCCTTCACTGCAGATGGAATCGCAATCAACAATGTGGTGAACACGAATACGGATCCCAAGAACGGATTCATTCCCGTCACGAACATGTGGTGACCCCAGACAATGAACGACAAGAATCCAATACCAAGAAGTGAACCAACCATGGCTTTGTAACCAAAGATGGGCTTGCGTGCGTTCGTGGCAATGACCTCGGAACTAATGCCCAATGCAGGCAACAGAACGATGTAAACTTCGGGGTGTCCAAGGAACCAAAACAAGTGCTGATACAGGATGGGACTTCCACCCGTTACGTCCAATGCTTCACCACCAATGAAGATGTCTGAAAGGTAGAACGCTGTTCCCATCGTTCGGTCCATCAGCAGCAAAACCACGGCAGAGACCAATACTGGAAAGCTCAAGACACCGAGAATCGCCGTGACCATAAACGCCCAAATGGTGAGCGGAAGACGTGTCATTGACATGCCTTTCGTCCGCAGATTGATGATCGTTACAACGTAATTCAACCCTCCAAGCAAAGAACTTACGACAAAAAGGACCATGGAGATTAGCCACAAAGTCATTCCCATGCCCGACCCTGGCATCGCCTGGGGCAATGCAGACAAGGGAGGATATACCGTCCAGCCACCCGACGCGGCTCCACCCTCGGTGAACAAAGACAGAATCATGATAACACTCGAGAAGAAGAAGAACCAGTAGCTCAACATATTCAAAAAACCGGAAGCCATGTCACGGGCACCGATTTGAAGCGGAATAAGGAGATTCGAAAAGGTCCCCGACAGCCCTCCCGTCAAAACAAAGAAAACCATAATGGTTCCGTGGATGGTCACCAATGCCAGATAGGCGTTACGATCCAGAACGCCCCCTGGAGCCCATTTGCCCAAGAAGGTTTCCAAGATGGCAAAACTTTCTCCCGGCCAGCCCAGCTGCAATCGGAAGAAAACCGACAACATAACAGCTACGATTCCCATTACGATAGCCGTAACGAGGAATTGCTTGGAGATCATCTTGTGATCGTGCGAGAAAACGTATTTCGATACGAAACTCTCTTCGTGATGATGTGCTTGTGCGCCCATGATTTAGAGGGATGCAGTTATGGTTTGACTTTCTTTCTGTGCGGAGGCTTGCTCCATCTCTGGCTCCTCAGAACCTTCCTTAACAATGAACTCACCTTGCTCCGAAAGCCAGGTGTCGTATGCTTCTTGCGATTCGATCACGATCTTCATTTGCATGTTGAAGTGCGCCGCACCGCAAACTTTGTTGCAAAGCAACACGTAATCGAATTCGGGATTTTCCAAAACAGTGCGCATGGAGTCCGTAGTAATCGTTGGTTTCATCTTGAACCGCGTAGGAACACCGGGTACCGTATTCATCTGAGCGCGGAACTGTGGCATGTACGCAGAATGAATCACGTCGCGTGAACGGAAAACAAATTCGACTTCTCGCCCAACGGGCAAGTGAAACTCACCTTTTACAATTTTATCGTCCATTCCCGATTCCCAAGCCGTGAGCTCTCCATCAAAATCGAAGTTCCGAATTTCTTGAATCCGCTGTCTGTGGCGGATTAGACGGTACAACTTATCCTCTTTCGCCTCAAAGGCAGCCTCCGTTAAGATGTTGACTTTATCCGACTCAAGCATGTGCTCAATTTCCGCCATCCGAGCTTCTAGCGCCTGTGTGCCATCCCCGTGATCCTCTGCATGGGCGTCGTGGCCATGGTCATCGTGGCCATGGTCGTCATGTCCATGGTTATCATGGCCGTGGTCGTCATGTCCATGGTTATCGTGGCCGTGGTCGTCATGTCCATGATCGTCATTCAACTCTGCTTCTATCGCAGCCCACTCTGCAAGCAAATGGCCTTTTTCGTAATTGATTTCCGCTTCGACTTTGGCAATTTTTTCCTCGATTTCTGTCAACGCAGCAGCTACCCCGTCTTCTGTCACAATCCCCAATGCGTTCATCGGAGTGATCAGGTTGTAGTTTGCTTGGCCAAATTCACCATCCGCACCCGGATAGCGAGCGGTCCAATCGAATTGCTTGGAATAAAGCTCTACGCGCAACGCATCTTCGGAAGCGTCACCGGTCATTTCATTCCATGTTTGCAGTCCGTAGGCAATGATGATTGCCAAAACAACGGAAGGAATAACGGTCCAGATCAGTTCGAGTCGGTTGTCGTGCGCAATGAAACGCGCTTTGCGATCCGCACGGTGGTAGTACTTCGCAGAGAACCAAAAAAGCAGGGTATTGACGATGAAGAATACCACAAAGATGATGGCCATGTTAAAGTCCATCAACCGGTCGACTGCCACTCCGTGCTCAGAGGCAGGAGGAGTTCCATATGAACCATACTTCACCAGAAGCACCACAAATGAAACGTAAAACGCGACCATGAAGGCCAAGAACAGACCACCGTTCAACCGGTTGTCAGCTTCTGATATGTCCTCTTCCCGCTTTCCTCGCAGTGAGATGGAAAGCTGGTACACTTTGGACAACTGCACTGCAGCTACCAAACCAAGGACAACAACGAGGAGAATGAGCAATTTCATCACTTAACGGGTCTTGCAATCAATAGTGTAGTTCTTTCGACTCTTGTAGCATCGGATGATTCTTAGGAATCAACGGCGCTTTACTCAACGCATTTAACGTGCGGTTGATATACAGGCCAAGGAAACCGAGAAACAATCCAACCTCAAAAATACCGAATTCATTGTGGTCAAACATCGTCCCGGGTATAACAAGCAGATACACGTCTGCAAAGTGCCCTAAGAAGATGAGCATCCCCACAGGGACGATGAATTTTGAATTTCGTTTGGTATCCCGTGGCAACAAGGTGTAAAACGGAATGGCGAAATTCACGAAGAAGGTGATCATGAAAGGCACTTGATAATCGGAGAAAAAGCGCTGGGTATAATACGTCACTTCCTCTGGGATATTCGCATACCAAATCAAGAGGAATTGGCTCACCCAGAGGTAACTCCAAAGCATCGATATCGCAAACATCCACTTCGAAATGTCATGCATGTGGCTTGATGTAACCTCCTGGTAATACCCTTTCCCACGCAACCAAATCAAACCCACATTGAGCATGATCATGAAGCTCACCCACATCCCTGAGAACAAATACCATCCGAATAGCGTGGAGAACCAGTGGACATCAATGGACATCACCCAATCCCACGCGAGCATCGAGCTGAAAACAGCGAAAAACACCAAGAATACCGCACTGCGGCGAAATTGCTTGAAGTGTAAATCCAAATCCGGTTTCTCATCCTCGAGCAACGACCATCTTCGGAATAAACGAGCGAAAATCAAGAAAGTCGCCACATAACCCAACGTTCTAAGCCAGAAAAACCAAGGGGTGAAGTAAGCCTCTTTGCCCGCAATGATGTGGTCATAATTGGGGTTTTCAACCGCTCCTGCCTCAGGGGCATCCAAGTATACCGTCTGGTCCCCGTCCACGACCATGTATTCATGGTAAAGCGTCGAATCCATCCAATGGTACAAATGGTGCGCATGGAAAAAGTGTCCTGCGGCCAACACAAAGATGATCACGCCCCCACCGATGGGCAAGAAGTGCCACATGGCCTCAAAAGTTCGCTTGATGATGGCTGACCATGAGGCTTCAACCGCATAGTTCAACGCATAAAAGAACAAGGCTGCCAAAGAGATGGAAAACCAAAAGAATCCATTGATGAGCAGGTTGGCCCACCAGCGCTGGTGGTGATCCGATCCATCGGTAAAAAAGCCTCCAAACAAGGCAATCAACCCAATTCCCATGAGGATTTGAGTGATCAGTTTCGTACGTCCTTCGAATTTGAATTCCATGATCAGTTATTCATAGCCATGGCATCATCCCTATCAGAGTCTGCCGGTTTCACTACGTTGCCATCGTCGTCAAACTCCGGCATATCACCTCCATTCTGAAGGACTTTAATGTACTCAATGACCAACCAGCGGTCTTTCTGAGAAAGCTGAGAGGCATGCGAACCCATCAAACCCTTGCCATAAGTCAAGGTGTGGTACATTTTTCCCTCGGGCAGATCTTTCAATTTATCACTGTAACTCGGGATGCCTTGGATGTGACCATTGCGACTTAGCGCACCATCACCCTTGCCGCCCTCGCCGTGGCACTGGGTGCACATCAAGGTGTAAATCTCCTGTCCCGCTTCTAATTCAGCCTGACCAACTTGCGCCAATGGCGACTTTAGGTTCATTCCCGCAGCCTCGTAACCTTCCACCGTATTGGCAAAAGCATAGGGCATGACATAATCCATCGCGCTAGGGTTAAATGGAATCGTTCCTGCAACCGGCTTCCGAGCCGATTGAACCAAGCGCTGGGCACGTGCCGTCTCCTCACCCACTTGATAAGGGTCTTGGCCATAATCCACATAGGCTTCTACCGCAGGAGAACGGTACATGTCCGGCATGTATTCCAAGCCCGAACTGTCGGGGTCAGTAACACAGCCCGTGGTAGCAAACAATCCCGCTACGACTGCTGTCAAAACAATATTCGTTCGGATGTTCATCACTTGTAATCTTTGGTGCTGAGCTCAAAAAGGGGTGTCTCCTTGATCGCCGCCTCCAACTCATCTGCGGAAAGGGCGTTCTGCTCGGTGGTTATCTCCATTACAAACTTATCGTCCGTCGTGCGTGGATCCGGGTTGGACGCTGGCATCCCGGGCAAGGTGCCATTGCGCAATAAATACGTGATGGCCATTCCATGTGCTCCGCAGAGAACTGAAAACTCAAAGGTTACCGGGATGAAAGCGGGCAAATTCTCAATCAAAGAGAAACTCGGCTTACCTCCTATGTTCATCGGCCAGTCGGAGATCATGAAGTACCACATTCCCAAAAGGGCCAATGTCGTACCGGTTGTTGCGTACATAAACGCTGCAATCCCCAGGCGCGTGCGTTTCACTCCGATGATGGGATCAATCCCGTGCACCGGAAACGGGGAGAAAACATCCTTGACCCGGATGCCTTTTGCTACCAATGCCGATGCCGCATCTTTCAGCGTATCGTCATCATCATACATTACATGGAATACCTTATTCATGGCTGTAAGGGTCAGTTATTTTCTTGAGCTTTCTTATAATTCTCTCCGCTGGACTTCAAAATGGTCTTCAACTCATTCAACGCCAAAACAGGAAAGAATCGGGCAAAACCGAGGAACAGGGTGAAAAAGATTCCTAGCGTTCCGATGAATACACCGATGTCAATATTCGTGGGGTGAAATTCTCCCCAACTTGAAGGGTCGTAATCCCGGTGAATCGAGGTCACAATAATGACGTAACGCTCAAACCACATTCCGATATTCACCACAATGGAAAGCGCAAACGTGGCTACCAAACTCCGGCGGATCTTCTTAAACCAAAAGAGCTGTGGACTGATAACGTTGCAGGTCATCATGATCCAATAGGCCCAGCTGTAAGGGCCACTGAAACGATTGATGAATGCATAGCTTTCATATTCGACACCGGAATACCACGAGATGAATAACTCGGTCAGGTATGCCACGCCTACAATCGACCCCGTAACGATGATTACGATATTCATGTATTCGACGTGCTTCACATGGATGTAATTCTCCAGCTTCATGCCCTTTCGCATGATCAATAGCAATGTCTGAACCATCGCAAAACCGGAGAATACTGCCCCTGAAACGAAGTAAGGAGGGAAGATGGTCGTGTGCCATCCGGGAATCACCGATGTGGCGAAGTCCATGGATACGATTGAGTGCACCGAGAATACCAAAGGCGTCGCGATCCCTGCCAGTACCAAGGAAACTTCTTCGAAACGGTTCCAGTGCTTGGCACGACCGCTCCAACCAAAGCTTAACAAGCCGTATACCTTCTTAGCGAAAGGCTTTGTCATTCGGTCACGAATGGTCGCAAAATCAGGAATCAGTCCAATGTACCAGAAGACAAGAGAGACTGAGAAATACGTCGAAATGGCAAAAACGTCCCACAACAGCGGGCTATTGAAATTCACCCACAACGATCCGAATTGGTTTGGCAAAGGAAGTACCCAATAGCTCACCCAAATTCGTCCCATATGAATCCCTGGGAAAATCGCAGCCATAATTACGGCAAAAATGGTCATTGCCTCCGCAGAACGGTTGATGGCCATTCGCCACTTCTGGCGGAACAAGAGCAATACAGCTGATATAAGTGTTCCCGCGTGACCAATTCCGACCCACCAAACAAAATTGGTAATGTCCCAGGCCCATCCAACGGTCTTGTTCAATCCCCATACTCCAATGCCTGTGCCCAAAAGATACAGGATGCATCCAACGCCGTAAACGGCGATGATGCTGGAAATGGTAATCATTATTTTCCATCCAATGGGAGCGTCCCCTTGAATGGGTCCGACCACATCGTCGGTGATGTCTTTGTAAGACTTGTCCCCTAGTATCAGAGGTTCCCGAATGGCAGCTTCTCTTTGCATGATCCTATCAGGCTTGGTTAGGTTCTACGTTTCGCACTTTCGTCATATAGAAGATGTTGGGCTTCACTCCAATCTCCTCCAATGCATGGTAAGCACGGTTGTTTTCAGAAATCGCTCGCACTCCAGCAGACTTGTCGTTCAAGTCTCCAAATGAAATCGCGTGGGTTGGACAAGCCTCTGCACACGCCGTAACGACGGATCCATCCGGTACTGGTGTTCCCGCTTTTTTCGCGTCGAGCTTGCCCGATTGAATGCGCTGCACGCACATGCTGCATTTTTCCATAACCCCACGGCTTCTCACCGTAACGTCTGGGTTCAAGACCATCCGCATAAGGCTGTCCTGCGCAGGGTTGAAGTTGGCAAACTTCTTATAACCCGGATAATTGAACCAATTGAATCGTCGAACCTTGTACGGACAATTGTTGGCACAGTATCGCGTACCGATGCAACGGTTGTAAGTCATCTGGTTCAGGCCTTCATTGCTGTGTGTGGTCGCCGCTACTGGACATACCGTCTCACATGGAGCATGATTGCAGTGCTGGCACATCATTGGCATGTGCACCGTCTGTGGATTGGCCGATGGATCTTCCATTTTACGGTAAGAAGCTATGACGCTTGTCCCTTCCTCTTCTCCACGCTCCAGGCTATAATCCGAGGCAAAGAAGCGATCGATTCGCATCCAATGCATGTCGCGGTGCCTTCTCACCTCATCCTTGCCCACGACGGGAACATTATTTTCAATGTGGCATGCTGTGACACACGCGCTGCATCCTGTGCAACTTGTCAAATCGATGGTCATTCCCCATCGGTGACCTACTTCTTCTACCGGATGCTCATGCCAAAGATCAAAGGCTGACGTTGGTTTCCCATCCTGTGCATCGATCTCACCATCCCCGGTAACATCTTCATGCACTGCAAGCGTGATCAATTCATTCCATGAAGCCTTTCCTTTCTTGGCATCTCGCTCGGCGAAATAGCTCGAAAAGTCAGTTTCCTTGACAATGCTTTCACGCCCCATGAACGTGTTTTGGATTTGCGTGCATGCCAGTGGGTACGTTTCTCCCGTCGCCTCAACCGTCACATCGTACTGCGCATAATCCGTGAAGTCACCTGATTGCGCCGTCCAAGGGAATACGTTTTTTCCAACAGGAGTTGGCTTGCCGTCTGAGTCCGTTTCGAATGAACCGTTTTCTCCGGTCTGGAAAGCTGCCTTTCCAATGTTTTCTCCGTTACCTCCTCGGCCATAGCCCAAGGCAATGCCAATGGTTCCAGGCGCCTGGCCTGGCATTGGGAATACAGGCAGCTCCATCGAACTACCGGCGACAGTAACCTTGACCAGGCTTGCTGGCTTTTCTTGGCCAATGAAGCCGTTCAGCCCCATCGCATCCACATCGGCGTGCGCCATGGTCACGTAATTGTCCCACGTGACCTTTGTCAACGGATCTGGTGTTTCCTGGAGCATGGGGTTGGCAGCATGCTGGCCCGCACCCATCGTTGTTTTCTGGTATAGTGCCAATTCAACGGCTCCTCCTTTTCGACCGTTCAATTCCGAAATGGCTTGCGACGTTCCCACACCGGCAAACGTGACGGCTTGGCCCGGCGTGACATCAACTCCAACGAAGCCATTGTGTACCGCCTTGTTCCATGCGGCGTTGGTGTACATCGCATCGGATGTGTAATCGGATGCATGGGTTGATCGCACGAATGTGTACCAATCTTGATTGGCACCGGACCAACGCACAAGGCTTTCACCCCAAGGTCGTGTGTTGTGCAACGGCGAAATGGTTGGCTGTATCAAGTCAATTCGATCCGCTTCAATCTGCAAATCGCCCCATGACTCTAACCAGTGGTGGGTCGGAGCAATGACTTTGCACAATGATGCCGTCTCATCCGCTACCGTAGAAGTGCTGACCGTATGCTTCATCGTTGACAGCGCTTCTGCAAAGGCTGCTGCGTCAGGCGCATCATAAGCAGGGTTGCAGTCCGCCATGATCAGAACTTCAACGGCTCCTGCTTTCATGTCTGATGTCAACTGCTTCAGCGCAGAAGAACTCCCTTGAAACAAGGTCATCTCGTCATATGAAACCGTTGTTCCAACAGCTCCAAGCGCAGCGTTGATCGCATTCACTACTTGCTGCATGGCCAGGTCATTGGCTCCAGCCATGACCAAGCCCTTGGAACCCGCTCGCTTCAAATCCTTCGCTGCCGCAGCCACTGCCTTGTTGGCTTCTTCTGAAAGTTGCCCAGCAGTCCCCTGACCAGTTACCATGGCCAACAATGCGGTTGCAACACGCCCCTGCTCTGATGGCTTCACCATCGTGCGTTGATCGGCGTTTGAACCGGTCAAGCTCATGTTGGTTTCAAAGGCATGAACCCGGGACATCTTACCTGACTCTGGCTTTCGCATGGCAGCCCAACGCTCTCCGTAGATCACGTTGTCCGCAAAAGAACCCAAGAAATCGGCTCCGATTGTCACAACTGCTTCCGCCTCTTCGAGGCGGTAAGACGGGAATGAGTTGACCCCAAAGTCGGCTTGTGCAGCCGCTCGGAAAGCGCCGTAATCGATGGCATCATATTGGATATGCTCCAAGCCTGATTGTGCAATGGCCCGCAAGGCGGATGGCGACAACACCGTGTTCGTCAACAATACTTTTCGTCCTTCGCCTTGCATCACATTGGATACCGCGGCATCAACTGTCGCCCAATCGCTGGCTTCTCCCGCAATCTGGGGACCATCAAGACGAGCGCTGTCATACAGGGAAATCACAGAAGCATTGACCCGTGCATTCACACGGCCGTAACCTGTTTCGGTATTGGACTTGATGAAGATGGGACGACCCTCGCGGGTCTTCACCAACACATTCACGTAGTCATGTCCGTCGTAATAGGTGCTTGCATAATGATTGGCCACACCGGGTGTGACTTCCTCAGGTTTGTTCGTGTATGGAATGCTCTTAACGACTGGAGTCTCACACGCCGCAAGAGTGGCAGCCGTAAGACCAAAGCCCATGAACTTCAAGAAGTCCCTCCGCCCGGTATGGGTAGATTCGAGGCGCTCGTCGGTTAAAAATTCATCCACCGATTGCGCTTCAGGGAACTCTTGTCCTTGAATCGTCTTAAATGCTTCTGTTTCTCGAAGCTCGTCCAGTCCGGACCAATAGCGCTTTGTATTTGCCATGTGGCTGCGATAAGGGGTTCGCGATTGATGCTTAATAATGGCACTTGGCACACTCCCAGCCGCCAAGCTCCTTTACAGTAATTTTGTCGTCTTCCATGTACTTCCGAAGCTCTTCATTGCCGCGAAGGTTGTCCTTCAGGCGGTGATGAATATCTTCATAGTATCCACTGCTTGCCAAGTCAATCTCGGCTTTGTTATGGCATTCGATGCACCAGCCCATCGTAAGGGTTGGTTTGGAGAGTTCAATCAAGCCGGGATATTTATCCACCAGTTGGTTGATGTCTTCCACTTCAGCAACACGGCCGACCGTATATGTCTCGACATCACCGTGGCAATTTTGACACTGCAGGCCTCCTACAACCACGTGCTGCTGGTGACTAAAGAATACGTGATCAGGCAGATTGTGGACCTTGTTCCAACGAATCGGCTCTCCCTCATATGAATCCTGCGGTGAAGTGTAACCGATCTTTCCGGTGCCGTCTACGTAAGTTCCCGACGTTGGGTCAAAGCCAATGGCATCGTAAATCTTTCCAATCTCTGTCTCACCATATCGGCGGCCTTTTTTGACAGCCTTGTGGCAATTCATACAAACATTCGTCGAGGGAATGCCAGCGTGCTTCGACTCGTAGGCACTGTGGTGACAATATTTGCAATCCACCTCATTTTCGCACACGTGGACACTGTGAATAAACTGAATCGGTTGATTCGGCTTGTAGCCTTCTACAACTCCCACACGCATCAAGCCTTGATACCCGAGTACCGCACCATATGCCAAGAAAAACATGCCGATGAGCGACACTGCCACTCGATTGTCCCATGTCCAATTGCGAATGCGCACCCCGTAAGGAGCATCTTCGAGCAAGTCGCCTCCGTCTTTTTCGCGGGCCGCATTGGTCAGGCTTCGGTTTACCCCTGCAGCGGCCATCGCAATGATCAAAAAGAGCACCAGCAACATTAAGAACCAAGTGCTTCGTGTATCGGAGGAATCTGCGATGGGCAAATCGTCAACGGTCACACAATCTGAACCCGCATCAGCAATAGGAGCTGCATCGGGCGGATTCTGAACATACGCCATGATGTTCTTGATGTCGTCGGGAGAAACCGCTTGAGCAGTCATCCATCCGTAGGTTGGAACGTAACGGTCCACCAATGATTTGATGTACTTATCTCCCGATTCAGCTGCACCCTGTGGATTTTGAATCCACTGAACCAGCAACTCGTCAGTGGCACCCCACCGGTCGGCAATTCCAGCGAGCCCCGGCGCAGCCAGCACCTCATTCGTTACTTTGTGGCAGGAAGCGCAGTTTGCATTGAAGAGCGCTTGGCCCGCCTCAATGTCACCCTCCTCCCAAATATCAGCAGCCGCTTGTGTGGCCGTCAACAGAAGGCATGCGGTCAAGATGTTTCTAAAGGCTCTGAAGCCCGTGTAAGCTACCATGGAGTTTGCTTTTCGCATCACAAAAATTGTCGCTCTTTTCGCACGCGAAATTAAGCACTGAGAGCCAATAAAACAGGCAGAAACAGGCCAAACTCATACCCTTCCTTTTCCAAATCCCCCACCCACCACCATAAACAACTGTTAAACAGTTGCTTATAAACATTTTATCCTTCCAATTTTTCATTACTTTCCCATGACAATTGTTCAAACCCAAGCCTGAGTCATTGTCTAGTTTCATTTCATAACTTTACCGGAAATGGCAGGTTCAATCGAACATCCTTTTCGAGCATTCAGCGCATCAAAAGCGCTATTGTTTTCAATCGCTTTCGCAAGTGCGTATTCCAATGGAGCGCTGGCTCAGGACAACAACGCTTGGTGGAAGGGCTTGTTCCAACAAAGAAGCGCCGCCTGTGACTCAGCCGCTGTTTCTTCAACTGATCCGGGAGAATCGACGCGGCCCGCTCCCATCACAATTGACGAGTCCTACTCCATCATTCCAGCGGAAAGCGGTGCAGCTGACCCAAATTCAATCGAATCAGATTCAGCCGTTCAACGCGTTCGAAAGGAAGGAGATTATCAATTGATGTGGGATCCGCGCATGGCCCAATTGGATTCTGCCTGGAAAACCGAATCTCATCCGTTGAATGGTTACCGCATCCAGCTTTTTTCAGGGAGCTTGCAGAAAGCGCGTGAATTCCGAGCCGTTGCGCGCCGACGCACCGATCTCCCTGTGTACATGTCGTCGATGCCTCCTAATTATCGCCTGACCATTGGGGATTTCAGGAACAAGTGGGGCGCAGAAAACGAGAAGCAACAATGGCTGGGATTGTTCCCGCTTGCGCTTGTGATTCCCATGGAAATTGAATTGCCGACGTTTGCCCCTTCGTCAGAAAAGAACATTGGGCCAGCCGGCACCACTGAATGAAGATTTAGTCTTCGAGCGTTTGCTTTACTTCCACCTCCTCGTACGCCTCAATCACGTCTCCAACTTTGATGTCGTTGAAACGTTCGACGTTCAGACCGCACTCAAATCCTTTCGACACTTCTCGAACGTCGTCTTTGAATCGCTTCAATGAACCTAGTGTTCCGGTGTAGGCTACAACGCCATCTCGAATGACTCGGATTTTGTGGTTTCGATTGATCTTGCCATCCAAGACAAAACAACCTGCAATCGTACCAACCTTTGAAATCTTGAATGTTTCTCGAATCTCTGCAGATCCCACCACTTTTTCTTCAATCTTCGCTGAAAGCAGGCCTTCCATCGCATCTTTCATCTCTTCGATGGCCTTGTAGATGACGGAGTACAGCTTGATTTGGATGCCTTCTTTTTCAGCCAATCGCCGCGCCGCAGCGCTCGGGCGGACCTGAAAACCAATGATGATTGCAGAAGAAGCTGAGGCAAGCAAGATATCCGATTCTGAAACTTGACCAACCGCTTTGTGAATGATGTTCACTTGAACCTTTTCGGTGCTCAACTTTTGCAAGGAATCACTCAAGGCTTCAATCGAACCGTCCACGTCACCTTTGACAATCAGGTTCAATTCCTTGAATTCACCCACAGCAATTCGCCGGCCGAGTTCTTCCAACGTAACTGAACGCTGGGATCGAACCCCCTGCTCTCGTTGAAGCTGCTGCCGCTTTGTTGCAATGTTTCGCGATTCACGCTCGTCGTCAAAGACATGAAAATTGTCTCCGGCACTCGGTGCGCCATCAAAGCCTAAAATGGACACGGGAACCGATGGCCCAGCTTCTTCAACGCGCGTGCCACGTTCGTTGAACATCGCTTTTACCTTGCCCGAGTATTGACCTGCCAGCAGGGCATCACCCACGCGCAGTGTTCCGCCTTCTACCAACAAATTGGTCACGTAGCCACGGCCTTTGTCAAGGGAACTTTCAACGACCGTTCCAATGGCACGCTTCTTCGGATTGGCTCGCAAGTCCAGCATTTCTGCTTCGAGCAAGATCTTTTCCAAAAGCTCCTGAACATTCGTTCCGTTTTTCGCAGAAATCTCCTGGCTTTGGAATTTCCCTCCCCACTCCTCAACCAGCACATTCATTTCAGAAAGCTCCTGCCGAATTTTGTCGGCATTGGCCTCTGGACGGTCCATCTTATTCAACGCGATGACCATCGGGATGCCTGCGGCCTGAGCGTGGTTGATTGCCTCTTTCGTCTGCGGCATTACTGCATCGTCAGCGGCAACAACAATCACGGCAATATCCGTCACTTGGGCACCACGTGCACGCATCGCTGTAAACGCCTCGTGACCCGGTGTATCCAAGAATGTCATTTTTCCACCCTGCGGCAACGTGACGTGGTAAGCTCCAATGTGCTGGGTGATTCCTCCGGCCTCACCGGCAATCACATTGGCACTTCGCACGAAGTCCAACAATGACGTCTTTCCGTGGTCAACGTGTCCCATCACTGTGACGATTGGTGGGCGATCCTCCATATCCGCTTCGTCATCTACTTCAATCTCAATGGACTCTTGCACCTCCGCGCTCACAAAGTTCGCCTCATATCCGAATTCCTCAGATATGATGGTAATGGTTTCCGAATCCAATCGCTGATTGATGGAAACCATGATTCCCAATGTCATGCAAGCCGAAATGACCTCATTGACGTTGGCATTCATCATGTTCGCTAACTCCGCTACGGTCACAAATTCGGTGAGCTGCAATGTCTTTGCATCCTCCTGCTGTTGCGCCAATTCCTGTTCTTGGCGTTCTTGTACGGCGCTTCGCTTTGCACGGCGCAACTTCGCTGAGTTGGACTTCTTACCTCCACTCAAACGAGCAAGCGTTTCTTTGATTTCCTTTTGGATATCAGCCTGACTCACTTCTTTCTTCGGCTCGTTGCGTCGACCGCGTCCGCGCGTGTCGTTGCGTCCTCCTCCGGAGGTACGAGCCGTTTTCTCCACATCCACCTTGGTGATGCGCTTTCGCTTTCGTTTGTTGTCTTCTCCTTTGCCTGCTGGAGTCTTCTTCTTCTCAACCGGCAATTCAATTTTGCCGACGACGGTTGGACCGGAGAGCTTCTCAATTTTTGTTTGGTGCTTCTCCACCTTCTTGATATCGGGAGCTTTTTCCGCCTTCAACTCGGCAGCAGCAACTTCTTCCGCTTTCAACTTGGCCTCTGCCTGAGCAGCGGCCTCCTTTTTCGAGATTACCGCTGATTTCGCTGCGAGCATCGCCTTCTCTGCAAGCTTCTCCTTTTTGGTTTTCGGCTTCGCTTTTTTGGAGACTGCGTCCAAATCAACTTTGCCAAGCACCTTCATAGGCGAATCAGGATTGGTCTTATTCTCCTCAGCCGCCGGAGCTGGAATAGGAGCTTCCTCAACTGTTTCTTTCGTTTCCACAACCGGCTTTTCAGTAGGTTGTGGAGCAGGCGCCGGGTCGGATTGCCCGTCGTCCGCCGTTTTGAGCCGTTCAACAACCGGCTGCTGCTGGCTCTTTTGAAAAACAGAAAGGTCGAGTTCGACCTCAGGCTCTGCTGCTGGCGCTGGCTTTTTTCGAGCGGAAGCCAAGGTCACGCTGGCGCGCTCCGTTACGGCTCGGTTTGACGAGCTCACTGCTTTTTCTTTCGCCGCTTTTTCATCTTGAAAATTGGCGCGAACAAGCGCCACAGCAGAAGCCTCGATTTTGGTGTTGGGCTTGGCATCGACTTCGATCCCCTTGCCTGCCAGAAAATCAACAATGGTTTGAATGCCCAAATTAAATTCTCGGGCAATTAGGTTGAGTCGTACGGGTTTGTTAGCGTCGGCCATTGGCAAAATTAGGGCTTAGAAATGCGAATTTAACAGGGAATGAGGTCTCTCGACAGGAATTAAGACAATTCGTCTTTCAAGATTTTCAAGACTTCGCGAATCGTTTCCAATTCAAGGTCGGTACGATTGACCAAAAATTCTTCATCACGGTTCAAAACAGAGCGCGCTGTTTCGAGTCCAATTTTGACAAATTCCTCCAAGATCCACGCATCGATTTCATCAGAAAATTCGGTCAATTCAACATCATCTGAAGAATCGTCCTCATCGCGGTAGACATCAATTTCGTAATTAGTCAGGAGTCCGGCCAACTTGATGTTGTTCCCTCCCTTTCCGATGGCCAAACTGACTTGGTCAGACTTGAGAAAAACCTTGGCCTCACGGGTTTCCTCATTCAATTCTATGGAAGAAATTTTCGCAGGGCTCAGTGAACGGGTCACAAGGAGCTGTTCGTTCTCCGTGAAATTGATCACGTCGATGTTTTCATTCTTCAGTTCGCGGACAATGCTGTGAATCCGTGAGCCCTTCATCCCGACGCACGCGCCAACGGGATCAACACGTTCATCATAAGATTCAACGGCAACTTTGGCTCGTTCACCTGGTGCGCGAACGACTTTCTTAATGGTAATGAGACCGTCTGCAATCTCAGGCACCTCCTGCTCAAACAACCGCTCCAAAAATTCAGGGGCGGTGCGGGACAATACAATGCGGGGGTTGTTGTTCTTCATCTCAACGGCTGAAACCACGGCTCGCACGGTGTCGCCTTTCTTGAAGAAATCCCCAGGAATTTGACTTTCACGCGGCATCACTACCTCATTGTCTTCGTCATCAACGAGCAAAATCTCACGCTTCCAGATTTGGTAAACTTCTGCAGAAATCACCTCACCGACCCGCTCCTTGTAGAGCTGATAGATGGCGTCTTTTTCGAGGTCCATGATGCGCCCGGCGAGGTTTTGCCGCAAGGACAAAACGTTGCGGCGACCAAACGATTCCAATTTGATTTCCTCTGATACTTCTTCGCCAACTTCGAAATCATCCTCAATTTTCAGGGATTCCGAAAGTGCGATTTCTTCGTTTTCATCTTCCACCTCACCATCGGCTACGATGACTCGGTTTCTCCAAATTTCCAAATCACCCTTATCCGGGTTGATGATGATATCAAAGTTCGAGTCATCCCCATATTTTTTGAGGATCATGGCTCGGAAGACATCTTCCAAAATACCCATCATGACCTCGCGGTCGATGTTCTTAAATTCTTTGAACTCCTTAAAGGAATCTACCAAATTGAGCTGTGTCATGCTTTCAATGTTTGCTGCTCGCAGTTAATAATACCTGATTGTTGTCTTACTATTTCTTCTTGAATGAAACTTGGACCTTCGTCCAATCCAATGCTTCCAGTGCGTAGGCGTGATCCTCCTCTACCCATTCCTTGGCCTTCCGGCCTTCAATGCGACGTTTTTCTCGGGTTTGGATGATGATTTCATCCTCCGTTGCAGCAATCAATTTGCCCGCCACTTTTCCTGCATCACGAATTTTCAACTGAACATCGCGGCCAATGTTCTTTTGATACTGTCGATGCATTTTCAAAGGCTGATCCAGTCCCGGTGAGCTTACGTCCAGAGAAAAATCCTCTGCATCCCGGTCCAGTTCATCTTCCAAGTGCCGGCTCAAAGCAATGCACTTGGCAATGCTCGTTCCTTCGTCATCGTCCAACAATATCGAAATCGCATTTCCCTCGCTCACCCGCACGTCCACCACAAAGCCTGTACCTCCTTCGAGATAGGCTTTTGCAAGGTTACGAACGTTTTGTTCTTGGATCACGTGTGTGCGTTTGGTGAATACTCGGCGATCGGAATGTGCAGATTTCTACAACAAAAAAGAGGGGTGTTGGGCCCCTCTTTTAATTCTTTCGCTTTTTGTTATCGATGCAAAGATAGCGCATTCTCATGGAATTCCTCATTCGAAATTTGTGAAGTGGCACTATTTTCGGCATGACCATTCAATCCAAACCTCGCACCATGTCTTACGTTCTGCAGATGATCGAAGAGGGAGAACACCAATCCCAAGACTTCAAGATGCGGGTGGATGATGCGCGCAAGATTGCTCGAACCATCGTCGCATTTGCAAACAGTGACGGAGGACGCCTGCTGATCGGAGTCAAGGACAATGGAGGAATTGTCGGGGTTCGTGCCGAAGAAGAGGTCCACGTCATCGAAATGGCGTGCCAGTCGCACTGCAAACCCCCTGTGCCATTCGAGGCGCAAATTTGGAAGGCCGAAGGCAGGTCCGTGCTCGAAATCCGCGTGCCACGCTCTGCCGGACGGCCGCACTTCTGCGAAGACGAGCAAAACCAATGGCGCGCCTATCTCAGGCAAGATGACCGCATCCACCGAGCCAGTCCTGTTCAAGTGAAAGTTTGGCAATACGAGATGCGCATGGATCGATCGGAGTTCCGCTACGACCAGCACATCGGCAAACTGTTCGCTGCATGGCGCAACGGCCGGCAATTGGCCTTTCGCCAGGTGGCACGAATGGGACGGATGTCTTTCGGTGATGCCGAGGACTTGCTCTGTCTTTTGGTGGTCTGGGGCATCGTTGAATGGGAGCGCGGTCCGAAAGGGCTCACGTATGCTTTGTCCGATGAAACCGCTCTCGACCAATTGGAGACCCACGGATCTGAATCGTTTCGTTGGAAAAATTATTCGTGACTACGAGGCAATATCCCGAACTTTGAGGCGTAACGTTTGAGCCAAGAAGAGCTGAAAAACCCCATGAACATGTGCCCATTGTATCGGAACATCACCTTGATCTGCATCGCACTTGCAATGCAAGGGAGCACATTGGTGTTCGGACAATTCTCCCCCTCGGTCGAGACCGATGGCCAAGAAAATAGACCAACAGGGTCCTGGTCGGATTACTTTCCCTACCACCAAACGCAAGAATTGGTGCATTGCCAAAGCGAATCGGAAGGAACCGCATTTTGGGCAGTGCGCACAGAACAGGCCTTGTTTCTTTACCACGAAAACGACAATAGTCTGCAGCGGCTCACCACAGTAGAAGGCATGAGCGAAAGCAATCCCACCGCGCTCGCTTGGGATGAGGACGGCGAAATTCTAATGGTCGGTTATGCCTCAGGAAAATTAGACTTGTTTTCCAATTCAGGTGACTGGCTGTATACGTTCAATGACATTCCACAGAGCAATCTCATCGGTGATAAGTCGATTCTTCAACTGATGTGGGGAGGGCCCAATGACCCTGACATGGTTTATGCCGCTTGTGGTTTCGGGATTGTTGCGATGAACATCCGCTCGCTCGATGTCCGGGATACGTGGTACCTCGAAGGACAACAAAACCTCCGTAGATGTGCTGGTATTGATGTATACGCCGCAGGAAATGCAGCCCCCGTCTATGTTGTTTGGACCGATGCCGGTATTTTTGAAGCGCCTACGAACCATCCATTTCTGAGTTCCCCAGAAGCCTGGACCCGGTGGAGTGACATTCCACTCGAGACCGCTTCGTATGCCGATGTGGCATTTGCACCGGACGGAGATGTCGTGGTCCACATGAAAACCGGAGATGCTTCAAATCCAGACGAACTGTGGCTATTAAATGACGGTTTGTGGTCTGCTTTTCCAGGTTGGGAAAGCGGTGTTGTATTGGACCTCGAAACAACCGAAATCAATGCGAGCAATCCCGACTGGCGGATTGCCATCGCTGACTTTCAATCCATTCGATTGTTCAATGCAAATTGGGAGCAAGTGCAATTGGACTACGCAGCGGACGGGATTCCGCTCCGAGTGCGCGACATGGCGTTCAAAAACAAAATCACTGTGGTCGGAGACGAGACGATTGAAAGTTTTCAAGACTTGTTCATCGCAAACAATGAACAAGGCCTCTTGAAAATGGACATTACTGGCGAAGAACAAGACGGCCACTGGGTGTTGGATGGACCGCCTGTGCCTTTGGTCCGGGACATTGACGCCTGGAATGACCGAGTGTGGATTGCCTCCGGAGGGATTGATGCCACTTGGACCAGCATGTACCACAAGCACGGTTTTTATGGCTTTCAAGGCAATGACTGGCGTTGGATCAACCTCGGAGAAGGTGAAAACAATGTCAGCGGGATCAATGACCCGATGTGCGTTTCAATCGATCCATTGAACCCAAATCATGCCTATTTCGGCACGTGGGAAGAAGGCCTCATCGAAGTGCTGGATGACGAGGTTGTCGCCATTTTCAACGCAACCAACAGCCCACTGCAATCCGCTGATTTTGGGGGATCCCCTCGCATCGGTGTTGGCGGCGTGGACTTTGATGCGTTTGGCAACCTTTGGTTTACCAATGCTTATGCGGAAAACGGCCTGCACGTGCGTCTTCAAGACGGTTCATTCGAAACCATGGGTTTGGGGAATGCGCTGGGCAACGACGGTTGGCTCGGCCAAGTGCTCGTAGCGCGAAACGGCTATATCTGGTGCATCATGCCCCGGAACCAAGGCCTGCTGGTTTACGACACAAACAAAACGCCCGAAAACACCAACGATGACGATTGGCGTGTTTTAACCTCGGATGCAAACCAAGGAGGATTGCCTTCGGATGATGTTTATTCGATTGAAGAAGATTTGGATGGCGAAATTTGGGTCGGAACCGCTGCTGGACCCTGCGTGATTTACTTGCCCAGCCTGGTGTTCGATACGAGCAATGAAAACCCTGTTGCCTCACAAATACTGATCCAGCAAGATGGCAATTTCCAATTGCTGCTTGAAACGGAAGTCATACAAAGCATTTGCATCGATGGTGGAAATCGAAAATGGCTCGGCACGCAAAATTCGGGGGTGTACCTACTCAGTTCCGATGGGACTTCTGAAGTTGCCCATTTCGAAACCGAAAACAGCCCCCTCCCGAGTGACCGGATTTTTGACATTGCAATCAATCATCGCAATGGCGAAGTTCTCATTGGAACCGACCGCGGAATGATGGGTTGGCGCAGCGATGCCAACAATTTCGTTGTTGAAATTGATCAATTGCGCGCATACCCCAATCCTGTGACCGCCGATTTCGAAGGATGGATCACCATTGACGGGCTGGCTTACGAATCCACTGTTCACATCACAACATCCTCCGGGCGAGTGGTTGCCCAGCTGGAGTCTGAAGGAGGACGCGCAGTATGGGATGGATTGGACTGGGGTGGACAGCCTGTTGGATATGGGGTTTACCTGGTCTTTGCAACGGATGAAAAGGGTGACTCTGCCGGAACGACTAAGTTCGCCATCATGCGCTGATGCCTTAAATTGGACCATGGCCCCCTGGAAATCCAAATTGCCCGACGTCGGCACCACCATTTTCACCGAAATGAGCGCCCTTGCTCAACAGCACGGGGCCCTGAACATGAGCCAGGGTTTTCCGGATTTCAATCCTCCCGCAGTACTTCAAGAATTGGTGCATCAGTCCATGCGAGACGGATACAACCAGTATGCTCCCATGGCGGGAAACCTCAAATTGCGCGAATGGATTGCCGCTGACACCGGGAAGCGAACGGGACACACGTGTTCTCCGGATTCAGAAATTACCGTTGGTGCGGGTGCTTCGTCGTTGATTTTTGCCGCCATCCAAGCCATCGTGCACCCAGGCGATGAAGTTGTCGTTCTCGCTCCTTGTTATGACCTGTATCAACCCGCCGTGCAACTGGCTAGAGGGAAGCTTCGGATCGTCCCCTTGAAAAGCGGCAATTTTCACTTCGATTTTGATGCGCTTGCTGACGCCATTACAACCGAAACCCGACTCGTCATCACCAACATTCCCAACAACCCCACTGGAGCAACATGGACGTTGGAAGAGCTGGATCAATTGGCAGATCTGGTTCGGGAGACGGACGCTTTGATCTTGAGCGATGAAGTTTACGGACCCATGGTGTACGATGGCCAGTCCGCATTATCCATCCTGCACTCGCCAGCGCTTCGCGAACGCAGCTTGGTCACTGCGTCATTCGGAAAAATACTGCACGCCACAGGCTGGAAAATCGGGTACATCATTGCGCCTAAAAATTGGACCGATGAAATTCGGAAAGTCCACCAATACGATGTTTTTTCCACGGGCGCTCCCTTTCAAGAGGGCATTGCTCGGTTTCTATCGAGTGCCTCGGGACAGGCACACCTCAGCGAATTGGCACCCTTTTATCAAGAAAAGCGAGACCGCCTGCTCAAAGGGTTAGCAGGCAGTCAATGGCGATTTGAGCCGGCAGAGGCTGGGTATTTTCAAGTCCTTGATTACAGCCTTTTCGATGAACGTGATGATCGCACAGTAACCCAGTCTTGGTGCAAACAACCAAAGGGGCTAGGCATCGCGCTAATTCCACTTTCCCCATTCTATCCCGCGCAAGATTCGAGCCTGAAACCACCCCAAAAAGTCCGGGTCTGCTTCGCAAAAAACACAGCCACTTTGGACGAGGGCATCCAACGTTTGCTGCACCTTCCATCCCTGCATAAAAAATGAAACGAGGCATCACTGACCTGCGCGTAGCCGCGCTTCAAACCTCTCTGCACTGGGAAGATGCAGAAGCGAATATCCAACACATCGAGCACTACATGTCCCTGCAGGTTGGTGAAGTTGATCTGATTGTTTTGCCTGAAATGTGGTCCTCGGGATTTAGCATGCGCCCGGAGCATATTGCAATGGATTGGGACGATGCCTGGATCAACCAGACCGACCGTTGGCCTGAACCGCTCAAAGCCATGTTACGCTGGAGCCAGGAAAAAAACGCCGCAATGGTGGGCAGTATTTCCTGCCGAATAAAATCCGATGGCCGATTCGTGAACCGTTGTTTTTTCGTTTCTCCAACCCAAGGCTTGGAATGGTATGACAAACGCCACCTGTTCGGGTTTGCCGGCGAGGACAAAGTGTACACCGCAGGGGAAACGTCAACATCCGTCGCCTGGCGCGGATGGACATTGAACCTCCAAGTTTGTTATGATCTGCGCTTCCCCGTATTCAGTCGAAATTCGGCGGAACATCCATACGATGTTGTGGTCTATGTGGCCAATTGGCCCGCGGCAAGAATCCACGCGTGGAAGGCCCTCTTGCAGGCACGTGCCATTGAAAATCAATGTTATGCTGTTGGTGTCAACCGCGTTGGCTCGGATGGGAATGGGATTGAACACAATGGCCTGAGCCAGGTGTTTCACCCCAAAGGACACGCCTTGGCATCGACCGCCTCGAACGAAAGCACGTGGCTTACCGCCACGCTGTCAGCGAACGAATTGCTGGACTTTCGGTCTAAATTCCCTGTACTCGAAGATGGCGACTCGTTTGAAATCAAACAAAGGCATTGAGGCCAGTAACGTCCAAACCGGTAATCAATAAGTGAATGTCGTGGGTGCCTTCGTAGGTCACAACGGATTCCAAATTCATCATATGGCGCATGATTGGATATTCGCCGGTGATGCCCATTCCTCCGAGCATTTGACGCGCGTCACGAGCAACGGTCAAGGCCATGTCAACGTTGTTGCGCTTGGCCATTGAAATCTGAGGCGAAGTAGCTCGGCCCTCATCGCGCAACTGCCCTAAGCGGTGAGTCAGAAGCTGTGCCTTGGTGATCTCGGTGATCATCTCGGCCAACTTCTTTTGCTGCAATTGGAATTGACCGATGGGGCGATCAAACTGGATGCGTTCCTTCGCGTAGCGCAACGCAGTATCATAACAATCCAGCGCCGCTCCAATCGCTCCCCAAGCAATGCCATAACGCGCAGAATCGAGGCAGCTGAGAGGCGCTCCAAGACCATCGCGTCCGGGCAAGATGTTCGTCTTCGGAACACGCACATTGTCAAAAATCAATTCCCCTGTGTCCGAAGCGCGCAAACTCCATTTTCCATGCATCGTTGGCGTCGTAAAACCATCCATGCCCCGCTCCACGAGGATTCCTTTGATTCTACCTGCTTCATTCTTCGCCCAAACAACTGCAACATGGGCAAAAGGTGCATTGGAAATCCACATTTTTGCTCCGTTCAAAATGACATCGTCGCCGTCTTCTTTAAAGTGGGTGGTCATCCCACCCGGGTTGGATCCGTGGTCTGGCTCGGTAAGTCCAAAGCATCCCATCATTTCACCGGTTGCGAGTTTCGGCAAGAACTTCTGCTTTTGCTCTTCACTCCCGTATTTCCAAATGGGGTACATGACCAAGCTGCTCTGTACCGATGCCGTGGAACGCAAGCCACTATCACAACGTTCAAGTTCCTGCATGATCAAACCGTAGCTGATTTGATCCAATCCGGGTCCGCCATACTCCTCTGGAATGTAAGGGCCGAAAGCGCCAATTTCACCCAAGCCGGGGAGCAGGTGACGCGGAAACACGCATTTCTCTGCCGCATCCTCAATGATGGGGCTGACTTCTTTCTTTACCCACTCTCGAGCGGTTTCTCGAATGAGTTTGTGCTCTTCCGTGAGCAAATCATCCAAATTGTAGTAGTCGTGGCCTTGATACAGATCCGTGCGCATGATTCAATCCGTTATTTCGTTTGAGCCAACAAAGATAAGGCTCGAGGCATGAAGAAATCCCCCCATCCGAACGCTTCATGCGCCGTTGAGTGCTTCGTATGCCTCGTCAACCTCCAGATGGCCGGTTTGATAAGCCTGCACAGCAAGCCGATCCACCAATTCGTTGTTGGGATTGCCCGCGTGGCCTTTGACCCAATGGAACTTGACACGGTGAAGGCGAAATACAACCAAGAATCGCTTCCACAAATCTGGGTTTTTCTTGTCCTTGTAATTTTTCTTCTCCCAAGAAAATACCCAGCGCTTTTCCACAGCGTCCACGACGTATTTGGAGTCGGAATAAATATCCACTTCAAAACCCGGCTTTTTCAGCGCTTCTAAGGCAACAATCACTGCAAGCAACTCCATCCGATTGTTGGTGGTGCGGCGAAACGCTCCGCTCATTTCTTTCCGGTGCTCACCTGACATGAGCAATGCTCCATATCCTCCGGGACCGGGATTCCCACTCGCTCCACCGTCGGTGTATACCACGACTTTACCCATGCTGCAATGAAGTTTGCGCCACTGCATCCTGAATCAATGCATCAATGGCTCGGGCATAATAACGATGTTCCAGTTGCGCTACTTTCTGAGCAATCTGTTCGGGCTCATCTTCGGGCTCCAGGGCGCACGAGGCTTGAAAAATAACATCGCCCTCATCATAGGCTGACGTCACCCAATGAACCGTCATTCCAGATTCTACGCAACCCGCTGCTTTGACCGCTTGGTGGACATGCATTCCATACATGCCCTTGCCGCCAAAGTCCGGCAGCAATGCCGGATGAATGTTCACCATTCGACCTTTAAAATGCCCCACCATTGCTTCCGGAATGCGCAAAAGAAAGCCTGCCAAAATCACCCAATCCACTTGGGATGAACAAAGCATATCCAAGACCGCGCCGTTCCGCAATTCCGACGCCTGAAACGGTGTTGTTTCCAGTCCTAGCGACCGCGTGCGTTTGTATATCCCCGCATGCGTTTCTGGACGATTGCAGCCCACCCAGACCACATCGGCCAATGCGCTGTCCTCAAAATACCGAAGAATCGCTTCAGCATTCGACCCAGAACCAGACGCTAAAACGGCGATGCGTTGTTTTTTCAAAGCGTTAAAATTCGAAGGCGCCCATGGAAGCGATGCGTTGCTCCGCGGCGGCCATCATCGTCTCCAACTCAACCATTTGTGCTTCCAGTTCTGGCCCGAGGGAATCTTCCGGCAAGTAGAGCGTTGCGGTTTGGACCATCACTTGTGCGACTTGTTTTGCAATACGCCGTTCTTGAGATTTCGAACGGAAACGCGCCGGGTCCAATGAGTGATAATATTCCAAATCATCGGCTTGAATCTCAAACAATCGACGGGTCAAATCTGACCCCAACCTTTTGGCCAGGGCTCGTCGCTCATCCGTGAGGTCAAAGACCTTTATGCCAGGGGCGGTGGAGGTGGATGCCAATTCCAAAAGACTTCCTTGAATGCTCATCAATACTCGGCTCATTGGAACGTTCTTCTCCGGCATTTTCGCCAAAACCTGCTCAATAACATCCAATGCACGATCCGGATCTCCTTCCTTCATGAGGGTTTCCGCTAAAATGGAGAGTTGCAACCTAAAATTGGTGACCATTCGGCGATTGTTCTCATCCATGTAAATCCCATCTTCGACATTGTCCATTCCTCCCCACGACCATTTTTCCATGACATTCTCGTACATCGTATTCGCGGCGACACCGCCATAGGCATTCGGATTATCATTTTGAGGGTAACGAATTGGGACCAATCGGTAAGCCAATCCCTCCAAGCGGAAGAATGATTGCAATCCCATATAACTGTCAGGGCCAGTCGTTACCGCAAAGTAGATGGGACGTTCCCAATTGTTGCCCCGAATCATGTCGAGCACGGCAAATTGACTTTTCAAAATGTAGCCTTTGGGCTTTCCGTTCGATCCTGACAACGTAAACTCCAATGCATCTAGCCGTTCGGGCATTTCTTCCGGTGAAAGGACGTTATGTTCCACTAATGCAGCGCTGTCAACCGGTATGCGAAGGCTATGCGAAGGCAATACCGCATAATTCTTCCCGCCGCCAAATGCCCTCGTTTTGGAATCATCGAGCGCGAATGCCATCGCAGTTTCAAGGTCCATGTACGGCGCAGAGGAGTTCGAAGGCCGGTCCAGAACCACCACATCACGGGTTCCTTGCCGATAGCTTTCTTCGTCCATCAAGATGGGCAATGGTGCACTCTCATACGCTTGTCGTTTCATCTGATCGATGTACCAGTCCGTGTTGAGCAAACTCAAGTTGCAAATTCGAACATCCGTCCGGTAGCCTTCCACCTCTTGGACATACCAAAGCGGGAACGTATCGTTGTCTCCGTTCGTGAACAGGATGGCATTCTCCTCCAATGAATCCAGATAATTCTTGGCGAAATCCACCCCGGTTCGCCGATTGGCCCGGCTATGGTCGTCCCAGCCCTCCGTCGCCATGAGG
>Ga0206126_10001114_pt1 | contig 33416 bp, 37 predicted proteins | sample Helgoland_Spring_5_FD_148621 | JGI IMG/M metagenome (GOLD analysis project Ga0206126, IMG submission 148621) | Pelagic subsurface seawater microbial communities from Kabeltonne, Helgoland, North Sea - Helgoland_Spring_Bloom_20160412_1 | ecosystem: Environmental > Aquatic > Marine > Epipelagic ...
TAGGTGCTTGACCCGTGGGACTCGGTGTTGTTGGACTGGCGGCTGTTGGACTGGCGGCTGTTGGACTCGGTGTTGTTGGACTGGCGGCTGTTGGACTCGGTGTTGTTGGACTCGGTGTTGTTGGTCTGGCGGCCGTGGGACTCGGTGTTGTTGGACTGGCGGCTGTTGGACTCGGTGTTGTTTGATTATTGATATTGGGGTTAAACGACATGATTCGTAAATACACAATATTCTTTAAATGATTTTAAACATATTCGGTACATGATTTATTTTTTGTCGTCAAGGAGTACAAATATGTTTGGACATTACTGAAACAATGTCCTCTGTTTTCATGTCGGAGAAGGAGTGGCAGATACTGTCAAATCCCAAATATTTAACTTGTGACCAGCATGGTTTTCCATGTGAAGTCGATTCCAAGATAAATTCCTTTTTAGGCCATTTGCCATTGTGGACACTCGACAGACCACTCAACCATGATTGTGTACTGTATGAGGTAGATGCCAACGGTGCTTTGCATTTACTACAAATAATGAATATATGTAAAATTCAAACTTCTTTAAAGGGTTATACGATTCTTTATAAACACGACTCGCGCCATGCAAAACTAAATATGTATTCCGTGCCCAAAGCTCGTTTATTCCACATTGGTCTCATGTCCTTAAAATCGAGTTTTCAAACGTCGGTGGATACGCTCCTCTCTTGATTCTTTGTACACATCCGGTCTGTGTGTGTTGCTGTATGCTTTGCGGTATGCTTTGTTGGATGCTTTGCTCATGTTGTATACATTGCTGTGTGTGTTGGGTTGTGTCGCTTTTGTACCTCTACAGAAAAACCATAGTAGAAAGACACACAAAGCAATGATAACGTAAATAGAATAAAAGTCGTCCATTTGTTGTTGGTTTGACATTATTTTTGCATTTATTTTTTGTACTATGTGTAACATGTTCTAATTCACGGTATTTACCGGAAATTGTATTTTGTATATGGCTCGAGATTTATCGATGTCGATGCGATTGGACACTCGTTCTACGTTTCCTGAATTTACGTTGCAGGCCCGCACGCCCACAACTTGGATTCCTGATGCGCGCGTGCAGCGTTGTTTCACATGCAATGTTGAGTTTTCCATGTTTCGACGCAAACACCATTGCAGATCTTGTGGTCGTATTTTCTGTGCGGGTTGTACAGCCTATCGTGAAATAATGCCTTCATATTATCGGTCCTATGCACCTTCGGCAAGTCAGAACACCGAGACGCAGCGCATGTGTGGCAAATGTGCCTCGAAACTAAGACAAGCGAGGTCTGTCGAGTGGATTGTTAGGGTTTTGTCCCAGTTGCCGGTGGTCTTTCCTGAATTATTTGTTGTGCGTCTGTTGAACAAAGATTGGAATTTGGCCACTAATACAATGTTAAGTTTGTACCGTGGTCTTTTGTACAAACTCCCATGCCAAGAGTATACGACTATCGAGCGTGATTTTTTAAAGACCCACTTTGCAGAATTCGGTCATCATATTCCATGGCAAATCCATACCCTGTGCGCTCTGCAGTCAGTGTCTCAATTGTCAACGTTTGAGATGAACCCTACCTTTCATGGCCAACTGTCTTGCAAATGGTTGCTATGTTCACGGACATGTCACGACAAGATGTCTGTCGACGACATCATTCGTTTGGGTATGGCGGGGTGTTTGGCACAGACACAAATCTTAAAATCTGTCATTGCGTCCTGGCAACAAATGTCTGTAGACATTCATCGACACATGATGTTTTGGTGGGTTCATTTGGCATGCCAACACACCCTATTATTTACCAAAGGGCTCATGCCTCTTTGTTTTCATGATTTAAATTTGATGTATGCTTTATGGTTTGAATGTCAACTGCAAAAGACGACCCTAACGTCCCACATGCTCAAAAAAGTACAAGACCAATTAATGCAGGCGCTGCCTGAGAAATTTCAACGGGAGTTGGAGGCTTCGATAGCCTTTGTGGCCTTGCTTCAAACCATTGTCACTAAATCAAGCAAATCCACCCATCAATATTATATCAATAAGTTTTTTGCTGCGCACAAAACTGTCCGACTGCCTTGGCAAGCCTCTGTCTTGGTGACAAGGTTAAAGTCAAAGAAACGCTTTGCTTCCTCGTCCAAGCCGTTGGCAGTGACTTGCACTGTAACCAACGGGATGGAGTTTGATATTCTCATCAAACAAGAAGACGTCAGAACCGATCGTTTGGCCATGGTCATTGGGTATTGGATTTCTGCGGTTACACAACATGTACATCTACATTCTTATGACGTTTTCCCTTTTTCAGAGTCTGCCGGTTGTCTTGTTATGATTCCAAATGCATCAACTCTGTATGACATCCGGCAAAGGAGCACGCTCTTAAATTTTGTACTGACCCACAATCCCAATTCGACGGTGCGGGAAATGCGCTCGCGTATGGTGACGTCCTGCGCAGGTGCCTGTTTATTGGCTTTCACCATGGGCCTCGGAGACCGACATCTCGAAAACATCATGGTCACCCAAGAAGGCCTTCTGGCCCACGTAGACTTTGGTTACATACTCGGCGACGACCCGAAACACGTGTCCACACCTATGCGCATCACAGAAGACATGATTGATGCCATGGGAGGCAAAGCATCGCCAACATTCGTGTCGTTTATTCAGAGAACACAAAAAGGATACGAAGCCATGCGTTTTCACGCTTCCTTTTGGTATCATTTGCTGAGTTCCGAGTGTTTTATTTTTGGAAAGAAAAGCAGGTCATGGAAACGAATTAGAGACCATGTTTTAGACCGCTTTGTCCCGGGCGAGTGGGACGAAGAAGCGGCCCTACAAATACAAACCGTTGTCGAGACGGCGACGAAAGATTCGATTTTACAAAGGACGGCGGATTTGATGCATTTGACTTCAAATAAATTTGGAGAACTTTTTCAGATGGAACTATAAAGGTATTCAAAAACAATATAAATGTCTGTATTATCTACAAAACCAGTACAATGTTTTACAGCACCCATTGATATTGGTCCGGATTACATATCAACGACAGGGTCTTGGCAATGGGTAGATCCAGGCACAATACAAGAATGGTTGCTCGACCCCACACGCTTGAGTCACTATCGACTCCATTGTTGGAAACAACAAATAGAGTCTGAGATTGTACCGGCCTGTTTGGATTGGTCGATTCGGCCCTACGGACAGACATTCAAACACGAAGTGGAGCTGAAATTTTTAACCCACAAACCCTGCGAATCTGTAATCGAAGGTCTTGCCGACAAGATGCAACATATTCTCAATGACTCCAAGTTACGAGCTTTACACCAAACGTTTCAACAAGAACATCCGGGCGTATGAACAGTCGCTTGCATAGGCAAAGCGGGCAAAGATGGTTGCAACCAGTCCGTCTGGTGTACGAGAATTGCGTCTCGAATCTTGTGAAACAAATTCTCCACATTTTCCCCGGTTTGAGCTGAAGTAAACATGTGGTCAAACGAATGTTCTCGAACCCAGTCGGACACCGGGTCCGAACAAAAGGGCCGTATGTCTGTCTTATTGGACACAATGATAATAACTGGGTTGTGCCGCGCAGGCCTCTTTTGAACGATATCGTTGTACCATTTGATTAGGTCCTGGTCCAGTGTACTGTCTGAAATGTCGTGCACCAAGACAAATACATGGCCGCGCAAAAAATAAGAACTGGTAATGGCCATAAAACGCTCTTGTCCACACGTGTCCCAAATAGACATTTGAACGTCCTTAATCGTAGTAGGAACAAAGTCAACAGCGATAGTTGTCACGTGCTTGGACGTGTCATCGTTGTTAAAGTATTTTTTAATAATAGATGTCTTGCCACCTCCGACAGAACCGACAAAAACAACATTAAAACGCATTGTACATAGAAAATAGAATAATATATACGTTGTTTCAATAATATATTTCTAACATTTTAGGATTAAAAATGGAATCGCAGTCCATTCCTAAAATTTTAGAATTCTTGAAGTCAATTCCTAAAATTTTAGAAATCAATTCCTAAAATTTTAGAAATTCAGTTGACAATTCCTAAAATTTTAGAAATTCAGTTGACAATTCCTAAAATTTTAGAAATCTTGGAGACAATTCCTAAAATTTTAGAAATCCAGGGTTATGGGACCAAGAAACTTGAATGACAATATTGAGTATCTGTATATTGCACTCAAAAGTATGTTTGAAGAAATCAGAACTTTACGCTCGTTGAAGATTGAAGACGACGTCTCTGTATTACATAACGAAATCAGAACATTGGAGAATAAAATAGGAGGTTCCCCGACAAACCCACAAATAACAAATGCGCAATTTAAATCATATGTATTCAAATTTTAGTTTCTTAGGCGTGCAGTAGTTGAATATTTATAAAAAAGTTTCATATGTTTTTTTATAATTTCATAGTTTAGTATTTAAAGACCACTGCTAATACAAATGCCGCGGAGACCCATCATGACAGACGCTAGTGACTGCGACGATATCCTCAATCATTGGTACAAAGCATTTGAGGATATCTCTCAAATGCACACTGAAATTCTTGGAGAAGACGCTCCGCCTCTAGATGTCCGCCATGTACATGCCCATTACATCATAACGAAACGTCCAATTTACAAGCTTCCCAAAGACCTGAGTGATTATGACGAGGAGCACATAGAGGAATTGCGCGCCGAAGTAGAACGACTTAATCCACTTTATAAAAATGCAACCAAGGCGGATTATAGTACATTTGTCAACGAAATGACCGCACGCAAGCCGAATGGTGCAGCGCGCACATACCACCCTTTTGCAGAAATCTACCCCCCCCCTAACTAAAAATAAGGGTTATCCACTCCGTTTTTGACAACCAGATTTTAGGGAAACACTGAATTTCTAAAGTTTTAGGAATTCTCCAATTGAATTTCTACAAGTGTAGGGATTTCTGAAGTAAAAGTTAAGTTTAACATAATCTCTTGTGATACATTGTAATCCCGTCATAAAAACAAAAAATAAATAAACAGGTACGGCATGGTCTTAATTAATTACAAAGAAGGCAAATACACTGTCAGAGTGGTTGGGCACGTCGCCGATGACATGTATTGGGTTCGGCAATGGCAACCCAAAAAACTTGGGTTTAAAGGTAAACAATGGCAAAAAAAAGCCATATACATTAAAGAAAAGAAATAAATGGTGTACCTGTAGCACGTAGCACCAAGTATGGATACAAAAGTAATGTATAATAAAATAATGTATAATAAAATAATGTATAATATGTTTAATACTTTTGGGTACCTGTGAGTGTTTTGACGAATATTTGCATGATTGATGGCATGTTTGATGTTGTGGCATGACTAATAATATTTAACTTTTCAAGCGTGTATCATTTATAAATATTTGTAGTATTTTCAGACGTTCCCGTTGCGCAAGTTCTTTTTTGTCAGAATCGACGGCCAATTGGTTCCAAGTCCAGTTCACGACATCCACAAGACAATTATCGATTGTTTTGCACTTGTTATCGAACGATTGACAGTCCTCGAAGTCTTCATCCTTATAAGTACGGTCGAGTTCTTGCATAAGATAATCCGCGGGAGATTGGATGTCCTGTGAAATATATTCATTCACATAATAATTGCCATCTCCATACCAACAACCGTTGTTCATAAGCTGGTATCCGACTCCATAAACAAGCCTAATCGCTTCCGCTTCATCTTCGTAGCATCTTCCGACCCCTGGAACGTATTTATTGTAGAGTATGTCATACTTGTCTTGGTGGGTTGGGTGATTGTTGGACCAGAACGACATAGAATCGTTCATTGAAATTTTTTAAGAATTTTCTATTGAAAATTCTTCCTATTGAAATTTTTGTAGAATCTCTTGGAATTTTTTAAGAAAGTCTTTAAATTTTTGTAGAATTCTCTTGAAATTTTTGTAGAATTCTCTTGAAATTTTTGTAGAATGATCTAGAATCTCTTGAAATTTTTGTAGAATGATCTTGAAATTTTTGTAGAATGATCTTGAATTTTTTGTAGAATCTCTTGAAATTTTTGTAGAATGATCTTGAAATTTTTGTAGAATGATCTTGAATTTTTTGTAGAATCTCTTGAAATTTTTGTAGAAAACAGTTCCTCTAAAAATCCCATCTCTGTCCTAACTTAAAGGCCTCCGTAATTGACATGTCGGCCGTAGACATTGTACCACAAGCCAACACGGATTTCTCGGGCCAACACTCTGGTTTTACTCCAAGTACTATTGACATAATATGTATTCCTTGTTCTGCATCTAAGACCATCTGGAATCCACGTGCACTATAAAATGCAACAGTGTGTTCGTTAGTGGCCGAAAGCGTTACTCTTTCAGCACGTTCTGTTATATAGCGTACTGTTTTAGATCCAATACCTTTTTTTCGGTACGACGGTTCGATTAAAATGTGTTGAAGAATGACATGTTCCCACCCATTCTCAATGTTCTGAAGCACAACTATTCCAACTAATTGATTTTCGAACATAATTTTTAACCATTCTACAGCTGATCGATTGATTTTTGTTGAGAGTCGGAGTGCCAAACTGAATTCATAGGGTGTTAAAGCGCAAAATCGACGTATATCGTCGTCTTTCACGCATTCTGCCGACTGTTGTTTGACGTGTTCAAACGATATACTTTGTTCAACCGTTTTATGTTTATTGACATTTGTCCACATTTTTTACTTCGTTATCGATATGTACATAATTGATAATTTTCAGAATATTCCTAACATATACGCAGTTGAAAATTTTTACAAAGTACTGTAGTAACTACAGAATTTGTAATAATCATAGAAACGGAAAAACGGAACTATCAGTGCTATCCACCCCACTCATGTGGGCAAATGAGACAATAAATGTTTGGTCTGTGCGTGCAGCTCCCCTCTGTCCACGTGGTTTGTAGGCATACAAGCGTTTATGGTCAATAAACGGATAACAGTGTCGAATATGATTTCTGGGCGTATTCCGTCTGTTCATATTGGTATAATTCCAAACATTGGTAGTCTTGACAACGAAATCACTCATCTTGTTCTAGTCATTGTCGACATAATATATATGAAATATGTCTAACTTATGTTGGCAATTATATTTTACTTATGTTGGGTTATGGGACCAAAACAATTCCTAAAATTTTAGAATTCTTGAAGACAATTCCTAAAATTTTAGAAATCTTGGAGACAATTATATTTTACTTATATTGGGTTATGGGACCACGAAACCATTCTAAATTCAGTTGTCAATTATATTTTACGTTGGGTTACGGGACCAATGATTTCTAAAATTTTAGGAATTGCTTCCCGATTTCTAAAATTTTAGGAATTGACAAACTGAATTTCGAAACTTTTAGGAATTGACAACTGAATTTCTAAAATTTTAGAAATTGCTTACTGATTTCTAAAATTTTAGGAATTGACAACCAAAGTTCTAAAATTTTAGGAATTGCTTCCTGATTTCTAAAATTTTAGAAATCTTGAAGTCAATTATATTTACTTATATTGGGTTATGGCACCATAAAACGATTCCTAAAATTTTAGAACTTTGGTTGTCAATTCCTAAAATTTTTTTGATTTTCAAGGTTCCTTAAAATTTTAAACTCAGGACAATAAACTCAGGACAATAAACTCAGGACAATAAACCCAGGACAATATATAAGAGACTACAGTTTATAAAAATATGTTGCCTATGGACGTGATATGGCACATACAAACATTCATGCGTTGGCGCCACGCTACAATTATGGTCTCGCAAGAATGGTTGCGTCGAGCACTGAAAAAGCGTGTTCGTATTCGTACTTGGGAGGGTCAGATGCGTGTCTACAGTTATCTCAGGGTGTTTGGTCAACCATTTGTAGGTATGAGTTGGGGTTGTTTTTGTAGTAAACTACATATTCGCCGTCGACAAAGAAATCGTCATTGTCGCCTAACCTGGAAAGCCGCCGCAAAAACATACATGAAAACGAAGCGGTGCCAAGCGTGCGGGTGTCACTCCAATTCCAATGTATTCAACATTTCATTGTGTTCCAAGTGTCGATTTAATCCCCGACTAAAATACGCTTTCATGGTTAACACGGCAACAGCAAAAAGAATGGGCATTCCGCGCCGTGTTTTAAAACATATCGAGTATCATCGCGTAGGTCAGACACATTTACGATTTTGGCATGAGATTATAGACTATATATAAAACAATATAAGCTAATTATTTCCCCAATACGCAATGAATTCGGCCCATGTAATCTTTCCAGAGTTGTCTTTGTCGATGCCTCTAAAAAAGTCGGCTAGTTCTGCCGATGTCAATGGGTCGTTCAATGCAATGGCCAATGTATTCAATTCACGCTTGTTGATAAAGCCGTCCTTGTCCTTGTCAAATTGGTCAAAAATTCTTCTGATGGCCAAGGTTTCTTCTGGAGTAAATTGGTTCATTACTAAAAATCGAAAAAGATACATTTATACTAAAAAAATGAACATGTTTACTGATCTATAAAGTGTCTACGTCTACGAGCTGTACAACAAAACTGACACGCGACAACAATGCCGTAGAGCCCGACGGCAGACGCAACAATGACAATCATGATAGTAACCGCATCGCCCCATAAGAGACCTGTCGGCACTGGAGGATGCCACTGAATGCATACAGATTGGCCCGTTTGATTGGTGGTAAAATTTCTTGCACATGGGTCACACTCTTCGAGCCAACCGTCATCGGAAAAGTAAGACGTGGAACAAGGCGTACACTGATGGGCCGGGCCAATGTGGCCCAGTGGACAATTCCACAAGTGTGTCAGTTTGAAATCTGGGTCACCATGTATCCAATGTTGTGTGTTGGTCCCATAACTCGTATGAGTTAAAAAAGGATGTGTCTCTCGTTTTTCTGAGTCCTTGCCGTAGCGATAGACTTTATTGTTGTGGTCGTCAGGTATGATAATGTTGGAGCCGGTGACGCCAATCTCCTTACCAATAAAATTATTTTGAAAATCGTCGAGGCCGTCCCCAACGGTATCTGCTGGAATGTATGGATACGCCGTTTTGCCATCCGTGTAAGCCATTTCTTTGGAACCAAAATAGCCCAGGACATTGCCAGGCAAGTCGTTGACAGCGATGCCGCCGGATTCTTGACAGTGTGAGTACGTCGTCAGACCGGGGTCGCAATCGTATACAATGACAAACGGTTCTTTTTTCATATCGTAGAGTGGATAAGTCGTCACGGCCAATGTAGCCCTTGACGCAGCAAGGGCGCGTCCAAAGCCTCTATACGTGAGCGTTGGCAAATTGGGTGGAATGAGCGGTGTGTATACAGAGGGTTGCCACCATGTAATAGTGTCTAAAGCTTCGTCGTTGGGGTCCCATAGGACAGAATCCCACATGTAGACCCGGCCATAATTCTCGCCGCGATTGTCTTCCATAAAACGATTGGTGTCGCCCGGTGCAGAAATGAAAAGCGCCGACCCCCGCTGACCAAGTTGGCCGGACAAAGCAACTGCATATCCAAATTGTTGATACACAAAATAGGGCACTCGAACCGGGTCGAGGGGGCCAGTGGCGTAGTATGGTAGTTGTGGTGACATGCACTGTTTTTGGAATGCTGGTACCGTTTCGTCTGTTTGGCCGTAATAATCTTTCATGTTTTTAAAGCCGGTGGCGCATTCCGTGGAGAAAGGATAGCAATACGAATCGTACAACGACCGGCATGAATGTAACTCTGTTCCGTGATATACAAAAGCATATCCCATTGTGTTGCCCTGTCCATTTTTGTTATTTGGATTACCCGGAGCACCAACTACCCAAGATTGATTTTGTATGTCTAAAGAGAATCCAAATCGACTTACGTTGACATTCGGTCGAATGATAACCTCGTCCGATTCGAATGGGTTCCATCGGACTACTTTGTTTTCGGCTGGATAGCCGAACAAGATTGTACTGCAATCTTGATTCATCGCTCTTACAGTAGAAGTTCTATTGGTTTCAATAGAGGGCCTTTCATCGTGAAAGCGTAAAATTGTTCTATTGTTGGATGCGTACAGAATGCAATCGTCCGAAATGCCTAATTCTTGAGGCCAAAATTCCGGTTCAAACAATTCTTTTAGATAGGCTTGTGCGGACCAAAAAAGTAGTCCGAGACATATCCATCTCATATATAATAAAAAAAAAGTTAGCATTTATAGTTAATTTTTTCTCTTTCTCATTATAGTGAATTCTATGACGGGTACTGAGGAAGATTGTGCTTTGATAGTGGACACCATTTTGGCAAATTTTGTGGGATTTAAGTCAAAATGTACCAGTTGTTTGGCCACCTGAAAGATGTAATCCCCTTTGCGAATGCCTGCCTTAAAGGCCTCTCCTGCCGAGTTGACGGTTTCGATATAAAGAACGCCCTGTTTCGTGTCCCCAACTTGCATGCCCCAAGCTTTGTTGGACGGCAAGTGAAAGTTGGTCCGTGCACATGCGTTAAAAATAGCCATTCGAGCGTGTTCAAGTGCAGACGATTTTGGATGAAATTGTAGTGTTTTGGCACCAATTTGCGGCACTGGCGCGGTACAAAGACCGTTTTTCTGAAGCATCTTGGCATATTTCAGAATTTTAATGTCCGTGACATCACGTGTTATACGCCCATGTTTCAAGTCTCGTACGGACTGTGCTGATTCTTGAATGGCAGGCAGTGTGCATGCCGTTTTGTAGCCGACACGACTTTCAAATTCGAGCACCGCTGCGTAGAAACATGCCGCGGCGAGGGCAGCGCCACCATGGGGCATTTTACGTGAAATGTCATCGGCGGGTTGTACATCCTCATCGTGAATACCGTAATAAAACTTTTGAAGTTTCATTTTGGCCGTTTTAATAATGCTTTCGATCGCCAAGAAACGCCAATCATTTCCAATCCCCTCGATTTTACCACGAATTCGCCAGTAGTTGCGCTTGTGGGAGGATGTTTTTTTGCTTAAGGTCTTGCCACGACATTGCAATGTCGTGTCGCGATGTGTCATACCGGGAGTAATGTCCCACTGACTTTTGTTCGATACGCCGTCATCGTTTAGATGAAGACTAATATTCTCCTGTGCAATCTTGTTGACACAACCACATTTGGTACATGTCGAGTGACCCTGGCGCTCAAACTCAACAAAAAGCCACGAAGGCGCAGGACACAGCTGACAAAACCGGGTAGGATATATTTCAACGATTTTATCGCTCGGCTTTGCAACTTTCAAGGCTGTCATAATTTGTGCGACTGTCACCGTTTTCAAAGGTTTGCGATTACCGAGTTGAACAATATGTCCTGAACCATACTGTTTTTTGGACGGAGGCTGTCTCGACGTTTTTGACCACGTCAAACTGCTCGGACGGCCATGGCGGTTCTTTACGACGATGCCATTCCGTTGGCGAAATTCAGCAACGGTCTCAACGACGATGACATGATCAGACATCTTTTTATGTTTCTTTAAAAGGTTTCTAAAGTTCTTTACAAAGTTTCTAAATTAAAAAGGTTTCTAAATAGAATAAGACTTATTCTCTGAATATTCTTTTTTTTTCTACAAATATCAAGTGTTTCTAAACTGTTGTCAATAAAAAAAAACAGAACATTTCTAGTTCAAAGTGTCGTACATGTCAAAACGGAAACGCCAACCAAGGCCGCCCAGACCAAGGCCGCCCAGACCAAGGCCGCCCAGAGGACCACCACACCCATTTGGGTTTGTTCTGGATGACTATTTGCACCAAGTCGTTGCTTACTACAAGCTAGGCGTCACTTCTCACCACATTACCAATTATATAGAGCGTGTCGACCAAGAATTGGACCAAGACAACCGTCCAGTGTACAAGCCGGTGTTTATGCACCCACATAAAAAATGGACAGTGACAGACGTGTCCGGTATCTACGCACGGTTTGAAGGCGAAGCCAAGCGTATTTACATTTCAGGCATGCATACACCACACACCATGTCCTTGTACAGCGTTGCGCATCAAATTCGTGACAAATTACGAGGTCTATCTGTGGTTGTCCTACAACAGGGAGTTTCAAACAGATTCAAACACGTGGATATCTCGAATGCCAAAAGCCAACATCGCCATTCTTCGAAAAACAAATTGTGGTTGGCTGCAAACCATATCGGCCGTCAAGTGGTCCTCAAAACAACGACAAATCCGGCCATGCAATTGACGTATATCATTGAAGCAATCATACATTTTTTGACGAGTCAACGATGTCCGACCTACATTCCTCAATTGCATTTTATCGGGTTTGCAGCCGAAGACCGTCTGGTGGTTTGTTCCGAACAATTGCAAATTCCATCCGTGACCAATTTTATGCACACGCTTCGACATCCACAGCCTGATAAAATGGTTTGGGTTATGGTACGGACCGTTTGTATGACATTGAGGCGGCTGCAACGAACCGCCCAATTTACGCATCGTGATTGTCATATCAACAATATTTATTATGATATGCGTGGAAGCAGTGTCCAAGTCATCGACTTTGACTGGTCGTGCATACGATGGAGCAACAAAATTCTTTCCGTGCCCAGGCACTTGTACGACACATCGAGACCACAATACGGTTACAATCGCTCTGTGGATTGCTGTGTCTTTTTAAGGACACTAGGGCCGGTGCTCAAAGGAAAGGTGCCTACTTTTCTTAAGGAAATATACGACCCACTCATGCAACGTTACGAGGACGAGTGTCGTGCCGTTTTAAAAAAAAAGGCCCGTTCCGATACGGCTGCGATGCAAATCTACCGCATGTCGACGGAGGATGGGAAACTGAGGGGTGCATATGCGCACAGGTATGGCCTAGCCAAGTACAAGAACAAATTTGAGTATCATATGGGATATTATACATGGCAAACAATGACACCAGAGGCCATTCTTAAATTATTAGAAGAACGTAAATTTTTTTAACGATTCAAATATCTACCGTATGCGGATTTTAGTTTACGAAAATGTCTATTGGGCTTGTTTTTATGTTTGGGACGGCTTTTCGGACCCTGTCGCGTACTCCACGTCCCATCTGGCTGCAGTCTCATTTCAAACACGAGGTCTTGACCGTAGAAGACTCGAATACACTTGATGTCTACCATTTAGAAAACTTGGAGGCAATTCCTAAAATTTTAGAAATTAAGTTGTCCATTCCTAAAATTTTAGAAATTCGGTTGTCAATTCCTAAAATTTTAGAACGAAGGCAATTCCTAAAATTTTAGAAATTAAGTTGTCCATTCCTAAAATTTTAGAAATTCGGTTGTCAATTCCTAAAATTTTAGAAATCTGATTGTCAATTCCTAAAATTTTAGAAATCTGATTGTCAATTCCTAAAATTTTAGAACGAAGGCAATTCCTAAAATTTTAGAAATCTTGGAGGCATTTCCTAAAATTTTAGAAATCTGATTGTCAATTCCTAAAATTTTAGAATTCAGTTGTCCATTCCTAAAATTTTAGAAATCTGATTGTCAATTCCTAAAATTTTAGAAATCTGGAGTGGTCAGTTTGTCAATTCCTAAAATTTTAGAAATCTGATTGTCAATTCCTAAAATTTTAGAATCTGGAGTGGCCATTCCTAAAATTTTAGAACTGAGTCAATTCCTAAAATTTTAGAAATCTGGCTGTCAATTCCTAAAATTTTAGAAATCAGGAAGTAATTCCTAAAATTTTAGAAATCTTGGAGGCATTTCCTAAAATTTTAGAAATCTGATTGTCAATTCCTAAAATTTTAGAATTCAGTTGTCCATTCCTAAAATTTTAGAAATCTGATTGTCAATTCCTAAAATTTTAGAATTCAGTTGTCAATTCCTAAAATTTTAGAATTCGGATGGTCAATTCCTAAACTTTTAGAAACTGTCAATTATATTTTACTTGTTGGGTTATGGGACCAGAAAATGATTCCTAAAATTTTAGAAATTCCGGTCAATTATATTTTACTTATTGTGGGTTATGGGACCAAGCGATTGACACATTTTAAAAAAAAATGAGTATATAAAGAGTCGGAACATAGCGAAACATGTTGCGCACGACCATCACTACCTTACTCAGTCTATCATCACTTGTTTCTGTATCGGCGTTTGGGATTGGACCACCATGCAAAGGAATAGTCGAAGGAAAACCGGGCGGAAACTGTATTCAGAAAAGCGACTGTACCACAAACGAGTGGTTCTATGGCAAAGCATCAAACCCAGTGTGTGATATTGTCGGGTCCGATTCTTCACTGCCCACTACGAAAGTGTGTTGTTACGATATCCCAGAGCAAGCAGATGATAGTCAAATATAACTAGAAATGTAGATATATAATTAATATTGAAATATTCAGTGTTATTCTATTCGTTGCACTCTTTCCAGTTAAATGGTCCAAAAGAGCCACGATTCATTGTAACTAAAGCCGCAGGTCTCTTATACGAAAATGCCTCTGATTTTGATAAGGCAGCTTCCACCTCCATTGATAGTAGTGTTTCAGCGTGCCCCAGTCGGTTTCTTCGGACAGACCAAATCGTTTCATAGATAAATCTAGAATACTCGAATCCACTTGAATCTTAAACAATAAATACTTTGAACGTTGATTGTATTCGGCGCTATGTACACCTTCAAAGAGTCCATATAGAATTTCAGAACATCGTTGACGCGTGTGGTGCGGCGAGAACAACTTTCCGTTTGTTTCCTCTATGGTTTCGCGAACGGCCGTGGCAACCGCGTCCATGTCCATGTGATCTGTTTTGCCCCCAATGTCTTCGAACTTTTCATTCACTTTTCGAAACAGCCGATGCACTTGGCCATTATGAACGGTCCACAAAAGAATGCCCGCCGCACGCACTGGCTGTCCCCTATATTGGAAAGTAGGTCTGTCCGCCATTTAATCACAAGAAAAGAAGATTATATAGTATAAAATATCCAAAAAAGAGATGGATGGAGAATTTAGAAAAAGACATTTATGAATTACATTGCTACTGGTCTGATGTTGTGAACTATCCACCAAACAGACAACCGGATAAAATTATTGTTGACATAAAGAAAAAACTAAAACAATTAGAAGATAAATTGCATTCGATAAAATACGTAAGTACTCGTTAAAAAATCTTTTCAGTCTCATTTACGCATGAGTCTTAATGTTATATTTTGTTGGCTACCAGCTTTAAATTTTTGAACAAATGATAGTGATGTATGTGTGATGTCAATGTTTTTCTACACATATACGTTATATTTTTTAATCTAAAATTTTAGGAGCTACATATAAACATATTGAAGAATCATCGCCGAGCGACACTTTGATTCGAGAAGGTTGTTCGTTTGACAGGCCAATAAAACAGGTGTCGCCTCCGGTGCCAGCGAAGACTTGCAATGACTTTGTGGCATACGACGACAATTGCATGTCCACCGGACTCCTGAAGGCCACCGAGACGATGCGGTCCGTTCCAATGGGTTCAGAACATGTAATGGTCCCCATCTCTGTAGAGGTGGACTCGCATGAAAACTCTGTTTGTGTAACACGGAAACGAACGTCCGCTTTTGTCATCATCATTTTATCTATCCAGTCGTGCACCACTTCTTTGGGGACGCGAATCGCTACATCATCCTGCAGTTCCGGAATAGCCAACTGGTCATCATCAATGTCAATGGTTCGTATTGTAAATTCTGTTTTTTGTGCGTCCTCTACAAACACCAATGTTAGAGCTGTGTTGTTGCTGGCTGTCCACACCAATTTGTTTTTTTTGAGTTTTTGTAAAATATTGACCAACACTTCCGAATAAATACCAAAGGTCATGGGCTCAGTACATTGGTATTGTTCAAATTCACACGATTCAAATTCGAGTTTGACTAAGGAAGTTTTACTCATATCCATGGACATGATGTGAATACCCGTTGTGTCCATGGTTATGTTCACCATATTGTTGGTATGTTGAATGGCCTTGAACAACTTGAAACATTGAAGTCCAGATTTCCACACACAGTGCATTATATTTGAATTCTTCTATTTTTTTTTGCTATTAATCTGTGCACAGATGTGTAACATATGTTTGAAAAATGATATATTTAACGGGTGAGATTGATTTTAAATAACAAGTCATGGGGAGCCGTTTTACACGATGTCTGGGAATCGCTCCAAAAGTTCTGTTAAACGACAATTACCAAGAGAGACTTGACTGGGAAAAGAATGCAGAGCAACCACCATCGGTAGCACTTAGTTTCGACAAAGGTGAGAATGAAAACGCGATCCAAAATGGACGCGACTGGAACGAAGTATAAAGACACTCGTAATTTAAAAATCATGTCAACACTAACATCTTCAATAATACACGTCGTCAAGCGTTCGGGTAAGCGTCAAAAATATACGAACAATAAGATAGAGCGACATTTGAACGAACTAGCACGTAAAAGGCCTTTATTGTCCAAGATTTCTTCCCGAGAAATTTGTAATCGTGCTACGTTAAGTAATGACATGACAACGATTGCGTTGGCGGACCACGTCGCAGAAGTATGTGCATCTCTGACTGTCCGCCATTGGCAATATGGTGCTCTTGGTGGACGAGTAGTGATATCGACACTGCACCGCCAAACTCCTTCGACCTTTACGGAGGCTATCCAAACCCTTGAACAGGTACTAGCGCCTGATTTCGTCGCGTGCTGCACGCGCAACCAGGGCGTGTTCAATAATATGATTCAGGACGAGCGCGACTACCAGTACAATATTATGGGCATTCGAACACTGCAGAGGTCGTACCTCTTGAAGAAGCACGGTATCATCATAGAGCGCCCCCAATACATGTTAATGCGCGTCGCCGTCGCACTACATGGAGATAACATCGACATGGTACGACAGACGTACGAAGCCACCTCTCAGCTGCTCTACACGCACGCCACTCCCACTCTGTTCCATGCCGGTATGCGCAAACAACAGCTGGCGTCATGTTTTTTAATGACAATGGCACAAGATTCGATTGAAGGCATTTTCGAAACCCTCAAACGCTGTGCTCTTATTTCCAAGGGTGCCGGGGGTATCGGCCTGACCTGCTCCAATGTTCGAGCCGCTGGGTCTTCCATTCAGGGTACAAACGGTACTTCCAATGGACTCTCACCAATGCTCCGTGTATTCAATGACACCGCTAGGTATGTAGACCAAGGCGGCGGGCGCAGAAAAGGGTCGTTTGCCATCTTTTTGGAGCCTCACCATCCCGATATCCTCGATTTCTTGGAGTTGAAGAAGAATCACGGCGTCGATTCAGAGAAAGCCAGAGATTTGTTTTATGGTCTCTGGATTTCAGACTTGTTCATGAAACGTGTTGAAGCCAATCTTCCATGGTCCGTCATTTGTCCCACCCAATGTCCAACCCTACAAGATGCCGTCGGTGACGAATACGAGCGCCTCTACATGGAATGTGAAGAACAAGGCAACGTGATTCGAACGTTCACTTCGGCACGTGAAGTGTGGTTTGCCATTTTAGATTCACAAATTGAAACAGGCACACCCTACGTCATGTTCAAAGACCATTGCAATCGCAAATCCAACCAACAGAATTTGGGTACCATCCGTGGCTCCAATCTTTGTTGTGAAATAGTAGAATACACATCTCCCGACGAAGCGGCCGTCTGCACACTGGCGTCCGTCTCTTTGACAGTCTGTGCTTCCGCCACAAGATTTGATTTCAGTCAATTGGAACGAGTCACAAGACTTGTCACGCGAAATTTAAACAAAACCATTGACTGCAATTATTACCCCATTGAACAAGCACGCGTCTCCAACTTAAAACATCGACCCATTGGCATTGGTGTCCAAGGGTTGTCGGACGTTTTTCAAATCATGTCCTTGCCGTACGAATCGGCCGAAGCACGCCAGCTCAACAAAAACATTTTTGAAACTATCTATTATGCAGCACTCGACGAGTCGGTCGAACTTGCAAAAATAGACGGTCCGTATGAGAGTTTTCAAGGGTCGCCTTTTTCGAAAGGTCAGACACAAATAGAATTATGGGGACTGCAAATGTCTGACAATCGATATCCATGGTCTACGCTCCGACAAAAGTTGCGTCAACACGGCGCCCGCAATTCACTCTTGACCGCGCCAATGCCAACAGCGTCCACCGCCTCCATCATGGGGAACACCGAGTCCTTCGAGCCAAGAACCTCCAATTTGTATACGCGCCGTGTCCTGTCAGGAGAATACATTGTCATCAATCAATATTTGCAGACCGCTCTCAATAAGAGAGGTCTGTGGAACGACCAAATGAGTTCCAACCTGATTCAACATCGTGGCTCCGTACAAAACATGGCACAAGTCCCACAAGAACTCAAAGACATTTACAAAACAGTGTGGGAAATCTCACAGCGGTCTGTCATCGATATGGCGGCTGACAGAGGAGCCTTCATTGACCAATCACAGTCGATGAATATTCATCTGGAAGAACCGACCAGAGCTGTACTGACGTCGGTTCATTTCCATTCGTGGCGAAAGGGACTCAAGACAGGCATGTACTATCTGAGGTCACAACCAAAGGCAAAGGCCTTGCAATTTACATGTGTACTACAAAACAAAGAAGAAGACGCGTGTGAAGCATGCTCTGCTTAACAATGTTCAATTATAACAATATTATCTTTAGTATTTAACCTTTAATCTTTAGACAGAGGGCATTGTACACCGATTGTCGTTGAGGCACAGCTGCTCCAAAATTTTCATGCCTGTTCGAATCTCGGGAATCATAACGCCAAGTTCCAACAATGAACTATGCATTTCGGGAACCATACGCCCTACGTCATCTAAAGTCGTTTTGATTTCAGGTGCCATGGACGCCATAGAACCGACGAGGATAGCCATCATAACCAAATGTATAATGACCAACGCGCCTAGACATACATAACATCCGACATTACTTCTTGTGACTACAAAATTACCAGGCAAAAGTACTTCTTGGTGTGCTTCCATTTATTCAAATCTTTGCGTTTATATAAGCAAATGTGTTTTATTTATGCATCAGGTCTTTGCGACATAAGTAACACATAATCCATTTTTAAAATGGCACAAAATAACTCGGACAAAACTATGTCGAAACGACCGCTTGAAGAAACCCCTCTTGACCAGACCCATAAGAAACCTCGCAAAAATGACGAGCTCGAAGCCATGAAGGCCCAATTGGAGGCGATGTTAGCATCGGCTGCCGAACACCATGAAGAGATGCGCATCTCGGTCGTAGATGAGGCGTACGACATGGAGGAACAGTTAAAGGGGATGACTGAGGTGCGGGACGAATTGAAAACCACTCTTGCAGAAGTGACCGTCGATTTTGAGACCGCGGCCGAATATCTGCAACATTTTGAAGCGAGCCAGACAGCACAAATGTTGCAAAAAGCTGCCGAGAGCAAATTGGAACACGTCAAAGTTTTGCAAATTGACAAAATCAAAATTACGAAAACACTCGAGAAGTTGAAAACGTTCAAGCAGACCATGAAGACCAAACAGGACGAAGTCGCCACACGTGTACAAGAACTGGAAAACAAATGTAAGGAATTGACTTCAAAGTTTGAGGCGGCCGAACAACTTGTAGAAGAGATTACAAATCTAAATGAAAATCACACTTTCTAGGTTTATTGTGAGATTGATTAAGGAATGAAATAAAATGTTGATTTAAACAAATACAAGGGGTTGCTTCTTGACGACGGGCCCGTCAAGAAGCGACTCTAAGCTCTTTGCACCGCCTGTCTTTTCTATAGCGTGTGGTGCAGCGATAGACAATACCAAAGACGCAATGGCAAAGTATTGTACGGTGACAACTGGCACGGCCGTTTTGATAGCCACACCACACACCGCCTCTGCCAAAAAGGCTTGGCCAAGGGTACCACCGGCCGCAGCCACACCTACTACCGTGAACATGGCCCATAATAAAATACTGACTTTTTCCAATTTTTTCCGACCTGACCTTTTTGCAGCCAGCCAGGTCATGTTCAAAACAAGAGAACCGGCTAAGCAGGCTCCAGCAGTTCCTGGGGCCGTTGTAATGTCTGCTGTGGGACACTGATCACCAAACTCGACAAATAAAAAGAATTGCGCTATTGTGGCTAAAGTCATCAATAGTCCAATACCGACGAAGAATACTTTGTGTGTAAAGTCCATTCGAATTTCAAATCAAACTTATATACTGTACTTTTTCAGTTTTGTAGACATTTGAGGAGGTTACAAAAAAAAATGATATTTATAGAGAATATGTGTTTGTTATGTCAAGTCTGAGTACTGTGTGCAAAAAATGGAATTGAAACAAATTGCCTTGAATGCTTTTGCTGATTGGGTTGAAAGTCGCCCTACGAAAGAAATGGATTTTAACCAGTGGCACCACGAATACTGGCCAGAGTTCGCCCGACATTGTTATGACATCAGTCGAAATGTGTTCATCATGCAGGAGTGTATCCAGCAATTTGAACGACTGCTCGAACCGAACATGACATGGAATGAAGCCATTTGCCATTCTAAACTGTTAGAAAAGAAACAGCAAATATGTCTTTCTGTAGAAGTATTACCCGATGAATTCTTTGATGACGGTACAACTCAAATCTTTACGCGACGCTGTAAGACAATTTTCCTGCGATATTTTACTAATGGTGGTGAATAGGTGTATCTCGATGTTCGTACAGACCGCGCCATCTTCGGACGTTCTTCGCTGGTAATGGCTTGCTGCGTTTTGCGAAGGGTACCCTCTGCATTCTTAAATGCTGTTCTTTCAGAACCACAGTGGTTTCAGGCCGAGTCGCAGCGGAAATAGCATACAATATCATTAAAAGAAATTCCTGGTCGGTCATATGTACTACATCGCCTCACTTTAAATATAGCTATTATGTAACCAAGGCCAACACATGTTTGAACTTTTTTTTTATTAAAAATTTAGGACAATCCATTGATTTAGAATTACTATACAAATTCGATAGGGGTAACTTTGGTCTTCTTTGACCGACGCCGCTTCATACAAGTGCATAAAAAGAAAGCTGAGACGACCGTTATGCCGATACAAGCAAGCTCTTCAAAGTCCAATAGACTCATTTTGACCCTCTTCACTATTTTTAAGAATTTTACGAATGGTCAACCAAATTTCTAAAAGTTTAGGAATTGTCGATTTTCTAAAAGTTTACCGAGTTTCTAAAAGTTTAGGAATTGTCGATAATGCCGACCAACTTTGATCATAACCACAAACTTGCGACACGAGGCCAACAAGTCCGTCTCAAATCATTTGGCCATTCAGATGGGCCATGCTCTACATGGTCAGGACATATAATGACATATCCAATGTATATCATTGGATATATATATAGAATGAGTAACGCGTATGCTAAAAAGAAAGTGCAAGTTCGATTAAATTGACTCAGTTCTAAAATTTTAGGAATTGACAACTGAATTCTAAAATTTTAGGAATTGCCTCCAAGATTTCTAAAATTTTAGGAATTGTTTTTGGTCCCATAGCCCAACTTAAATATAAATGTCACTCTAGATTTCTAAAATTTTAGGAATTGTCTGAGTTTCTAAACCACATATAATGACATATCCACTGTGTATCATTGTATATATATATATAGAATGAGTAACGCGTATGCTAAAAATGGGTTGCCCATCTAATAATGACAATATCATGTCGACAGACATCACTACAGAGATATCAAAAGCAGTTCCCAAAACTTCGCCCATAACAACACGTCCTCTGCTTCGACGCATGACCGACACTGGTCCTAACGAAGATACCTTGAAGAATGAAAGCTATAAAGAAGCAGCCAAGCAAGCAAGGATTGCGGACGCCAAGGCACCTGCTCCACCGTCGCCATTATCTTCGAGCAAAGATTTTGTGCAAGAACTGGCCGAACTGGGCAAACTATTTCAAGAGGGGCTCCTTTCCGAGTCGGAGTTCAAGAAAGCTAAAGCCAGACTACTATAGAGTTCTAAATATATATTTTTACCCAAACGTATTTTAGAATTATTTACCACAACAACATACTTAAAGACCAACCTAAAGAACAACATAATGATTCATCCAACCTTCAACCTTGACGTCTCTGATCCTCAACACGACATCGGTGGCAGCTCTACACAGCAGGACAACGGTCTGCGTGCCGAAATAACCGGCTCTGACGGCTCCAAAGCTGTCGTCGCCGCGGTGTTTGACGGCCACGGTGCCCGGGGTGAAATATTCAGTGGACTGTGCACAGACCAACTCACAGACATCCTTGCCGAAGATAACTTCAAGGACCGATTCGACGCCAATCCCGAAGCTATTGGCCGTGACGTCTTCCTACAATTGCACACGCGTTGTTTTCAGTACAATATAGACCATCTTACATCGTTTGCAAAGGACTTTGAAGAAAAAGACGGTTTAATTTATACGGAGAATATGCGCGACATTGGTGGTGGAACCACTGCTACAATTCTCATTGCTACGGACAAAGGCCAAGTGCATTGTTTTAATGCTGGAGACTCGGACGCCTGGCTTATTGACGGTGACAAATCTACTGTCATGACCGGCTACCATGCGCCCGATAGTCTAGCCGAATATGAACGCATTCAAGCCTCCTGGCCAGAGACCCAACACCTCTTTGATTACAATTGCCGCTGTGGCATTGCACAACGCCAAGATGGCAACCATGTGTTTCCAAAGCGCGAGGGGTTTATGGGCTATTACCGTAAGAATCTCTCAGGCGACATGGCCACGCTTTTGAAGGTCACTTACAACGAGCATAGTACTCATTTGGCCATGACCCGTTCTATCGGTGACGAACCTCTTCGTCATGGAGGTGTCACTTGGGAACCTTCCTACAAATGTTGCCAAGCCGGACCCAATAGTGTCATCAAAATCGCGTCGGACGGCTACTGGGATTCTATTGTCAATAGCGACATTGCACGCACCACACAACACCAAGTGTCCAAGCATGGTTATGATGCCGATGCACTGTGTCAAGAATGGTTCGAAACGACAGAAAAGACAGCACAAAAACACTTTCGCTCGACACGGGACAACATGTGGGGATACATTATCACCATCACACACATTGACTAAGACAAAAAAAAAATAATGGAATAGTAAAAGATATATTTATTGCTAATAACACATGACGTTAACAATCCTTCTTGGTGGTCAATTCCTAAAATTTTAGAGTGTCAATTCCTAAAATTTTAGAAATCTTGTTTTCCTAAAATTTTAGAAATTCCGGACAATTATATTTTACTTGTGTTGGGGGGACCAAAAAAATATTTTGTTTTTTTTTTTTTTTAATTAAAAATTCTATTGAATGGCTGTCTGTAGACAGTGTCTGTCTCTATTCGATTTAATTCTTGTATAGCGAACTGGACACCATGTTCAATATGATTCCAGAACTCCTGGTCCCAATGGATATCGTACTCGAGACGCTCGTCGCCAAACGTTTCGACCAGCTTGGCCTTTCTGCAGCGACACATTTTCATGTACATAAAACACTGCACCTTTTCATACAGTCGCACCTCGCGAAACAATCCACCAGCACGATTCTTCAATTCAATCACGGTCCTCGTTTGTGTATCAAATCCGTCGATGTATCCAATGACAAAGGCACCGTACGGCAAACCTCTGAAATTCTCGAAATATGCTTTTTGATTGCCCCTGCGGACAGTGGGCCTTTTTCTCTGAACTGCTTTCAAATCCGTGTCCTCCTGCAGCTTGCCGCGTGTCGTTTGAATTTCTTGTGTAACAACCTTGCGGATGTTTTGGGCAATTTGCTGTGTTTCTGTGGCTGTTGCTTGAGCAGATGCCGCCTGATGCTTTGAAAGACGTGCCCTCTTTTCTGCACGTTCGAGGTCGGAGCGCATTTCTTTCCGTTCGGAAGGCAGTGTCCAACCGTCTTGTCTGGCTTGTTCCAGACAGCTTAACTCCACGGTCTTCGTCGACTTTTTTTGATATACTTTCGTTTGGCCACCCTTGCTGACGTAAAAATACCCGTTTACACGTACCACGAGACCAGAAGATATTTTATGAAACTGTTTCATAGGAATACTAGCGGCTAATTGTGATTTCTTGCACTGTGCCAGTTGAGAATCTTGCTTGGCTTTTGTCTGGGCGGCGGCCGCCTCTTGCGTTTTGGATTCTGCCTTTTGTTTGGCCGTCGTCTCAATGTCGCGAACGACTGTACGCTGGTCTGCTTGGCGTTCAACGGCCTGTTTTATGTATGTTTGCATTTCAGACGTTATTGATTGTTGCACGGCTTGTTCGGTTGTTTTTGTTTTCTGACGTTTGGCGAGTTCTTGTTGTAATGTGGTCGATGGCTGAACACTGAATTTGTGCATGCGCTTTACATTTAAAAGCCATGTTTTGGCCAGGGCTTCTTTTTGGTATTTGTGGGTGTCGTCTTTTGATTCGTTTTTGAGCCAAAAGTCGCCAATGAGTTTAGCGACAGAGGACGCATTGATTTGCCAACGAAAGGGCATTTTGATGAAGTGTGTGCATTTAAATAGGTCACATGAAATTAATATATGTGAAGAATATATTGATGCTTGTGATTATACAGTTCCATTCAATGGCATGTTGAACGTCTCTCCAATCGGCAGAGCATGTTCACGCGAAGAAGGCGGTGATTTTGAGACATGGGATAAACAAACCAAATGTCGCGAAACCATGGTGGCCCATTTTCGTGACAAATACCCAGATTTGCAATTTTCAATTTGTGGACAAATTTCGTTCGACGTAAGGGGTGGGACAAGACGTATTGTTTACAGTTTTTGGAAGGTTTTGACGAGATTCACTTTTTTGGCGATAAAACATATGCAGGAGGAAATGATCATGAGATTTATGAAGACGAGCGCGTGATAGGCCATACTGTTACGTTCTTCGGTTCTGCTGCCATGTATCTCGAGTTCTCCAATACCGAGACACATTATTGCAAACATTCGAGGCGTATATCCATCAACATTTTGACAGAGAAACGCTTCAAAAAATAAAAATAATTACAAAAGCCTTACTTTTTACGCTTTTACCATTACACGACCAAGATGAACGTATTCATAAATATTATAAATTATCACAAAGTATAAATGAATAAAATACATAATTACCAGACATAAATGTACCAATATACATCAATTAACAATTAACGATTTTCCAAACTATTTATATACCGCTAATAGTTTTAAATAGATTATTTTTTTAATGCTATTTTAGGTGAAATTGGCGATTCGTAACATTTTAGTCATGGGTTATCGGACCACTATTCCTAAAATTTTAGAAATCTGATTGTCAATTCCTAAAATTTTAGAAATCTTGGTTGTCAATTCCTAAAATTTTAGAAATCTGATTGTCAATTCCTAAAATTTTAGAAATTCAGTTGTCCATTCCTAAAATTTTAGAAATCTTGGAGGCAATTCCTAAACTTTTAGAATTCTGAGTGACAATTCCTAAAATTTTAGAAACTCAATATTGTCAATTGTATTTACTTATGTTGGGTTATGGGACCAAAATTCCTAAAAGTTTAGAAATTCAGACAATTCCTAAAATTTTAGAAATCTTGGTTGTCAATTCCTAAAATTTTAGGAATCTGTTGTCAATTCCTAAAATTTTAGAAATGGATGTGCCTAAAATTTTAGAAATCTGGTTGTCAATTCCTAAACTTTTAGAAAACTTGGACAATTCCTAAACTTTTAGAAAACTCAGACAATTTAGAAAACTCAGACAATTCCTAAACTTTTAGAAAACTCAGACAATTCCTAAACTTTTAGAAAACTCAGACAATTCCTGGTTGTCAAGTCCTAAACTTTTATTATACTCGTCGAGAACGACGTTTCCCTCGCCACATATGGCAGGCATGGAACGGTCACAACAGGCGGCGCCATCCCCGTGATTGGATTGACATTCGTAGGTAGAATTGTCCTTACATGTGCACGTATGCCAGCCCGAACCACTAATGGCAGGATTTGTAATGTTAATTGCGTTTGGCGCAATACCAACCTGTATCATGTCAGGTTGTACCATTTGAGTATTCGTGTTAAAATTACCTTCTCCACAGAGTGCCGGCATAGAGCGGCCACAGCATGCACTACCGTCGCCCCGGTTTGATTTGCATTGATACGTGGTACCGTCTTTGCACGTACAAGTGTGCCAACCGCTAGAGCCAAAGTCTTCAACATCTTTGAAAAACAATCTTGGCTCTAATTGTTGGCATTGTTGCCCATTCCAGTTCATTCCTGCTGCACAGAGGCTTGGAACTAGTTGGTTGGCAGAGCAACATTGTTGCTGGTTGAAGATTTGTTGCAGATTGGAGCAAGTCGGTTGAGCTGCTTCGGCATTTAAAAACAGCAAGAAAAGGAATAACATTTAAAAAAAAGCAATAGCTTTAAATAGACTATTTTTTTAATACTATTTTAGGCGAAATGCCCATACTCATCAATTCTTGCATTAATAATTTGCCGGCATATGGCATTTGTACTTTGTGGATATTTTTTTTCTTGCAAGTTGTACAACTTTGCTCGCCAAAAGCATCTGCCACAACCGTGCCAATTAAGCCACACTGTTCACAGATGACGGCATCATACGCATCCGATGAAATCATCATGCGTTCATGCAACACCGCCGCCGCACCATGTGCCACGCCACAATCGCGTTCCATTTCGCCCCAACGGAGGCCGCCCCCATTGGCACGACCATCGACAGGTTGTCGTGTCAGTCCGACAATCTTACCCTTGGCCCGCGCATGTATTTTATCCTCCACCATGTGTTTGAGCCGTTGGTAGAAAGTCGGACCTATAAACACTCGACCTTCAAGTCTTTTGCCGGTGTGAGGGTGGTACATTACCTCTTTGCCGTCCTCCGAAAAGCCAGCTTTCTTGAGCATTTGACAGATGTCATCCACAGACTTGTGTGAAAAGGCCGTCGCGTCCACGCGAATACCCAATAGGGATGCGAGCTTGCTGGCAACACATTCGAAAACATGCCCAATCGTCATTCTTGAAGGAATGGCGTGTGGATTGACGATTAAATCGGGCACGATGCCTTCCGCGGTAAAGGGAAGGTCCTCTTGCGAATAAAGCATGCCGATTGTGCCTTTTTGTCTGTAAGAAAGGTGTTGACCGCGGCCAAAGTGGTTAGTTAAAGAAGCGTGGAGAACATCGAACAACAAAAAACTTACCCATGACGTGACGAATTGCCTGTCCAACAGGGTGGAGCATGCTCGTCTTCCTTGTAATAAAACAAGTGTGTGTCAGGAACCTCGATACAGCCGACCTTTCCAGTATATTTGATATATCCTTCTGTATTGGCATCAATTTTCTTTTTGTTGACCCAAGGATTATTTTGTTTGCGTATCACACTTATTTTGTAGTAAACGCGTTTTCGTTTGCCGAGAGTTTTAACACCGGTTCTTGTTTTCCCGGGCATTTCAGCTATTTTTATAATGCCTGACCATCCACAATGAAGTGCTAATTTTTGAATATCATTTGCCAATCGCATGCTTACGGTTCCATATCTCGAAAATCCACTATTGCCTTTATATTTGTATGTGTGTCCGTCACACCGTAATAAACTGTCCATTAAAACTCTACTTTGTCTTTGCGACAAATCCCATACGTAATCGGGCAAATGCTTGTTGTGTGCCAGATTGCACAGAAGATTATTATCAATTTCAGGATATTTTGCTCCGGAAATTCGAAGACCCTCGTCGATGATAGTGAATGCAATACCCAATTCTCGACACGTGTTTGTCATGAACTCTTTTTTTCTTGACCCGCACAATTTTATAATTTTACAACCATTTTTGGAACCATCCGCAATGTATATTCCAAGTAATTTCAACCAAGCATCCATTTTATATGTTTTGTCGTCGAGTTTTATAAATTCCAAGTCTTTTTGAATGTTGGTTGCATCTTTTTTGTAACGAACCATTTTTCCTAATGCATCCTTTGCCTCGACAAATTCGAAATTCTTACCGTGGCGTTTCTTTATGTAGAGTTTGTGATTTTTGGTACAAATGATGTTTACCTGTTGTGATTTCACATGGTAGAGTTCTTCGTCGTGACAATCAAATATGTACTTGTTCGTGGGATGGACATAATCAAGGTACTGGCCGTCTCGAAGTGTTGCAACTTGATGCTGCAGCGTGATATCTCTCAATTGCACCCATCCGTTGCTTGTCATCACGTAGCTGCTCAATGAGACACAAAACTTATCCCCGATTTGTGGTATTCTCTGCTCTCTGATGCGCGTCTTGGCCGTTTGGCCGCCGTTGGCGTTCTGGAACAAAATCGTCGAGTCTACCACGCCATTTGTTTTTTTATTTTTCACAATGTGTGGATGTTTTTTGCCTGCCGTCACATTACAAAAAATAGCGTCTCCCTTGTTGACTTGTGTGTTCGGAAAGGTTAGGCCGTCCACGTCCAATGTTTTAGAGACATCGTTGTACGTCTCTTGTCGCTTGAACTCTGACCCTACCGATTGGCGAGACGATGCATTCGATTTGGCATAGGTACGGTAGGTCGTTGAGCGGCCTAGTCCTCGTTCGATGGCAGACTTGTTGAACAACAACGAATCTTCTTGATTATAACCTCCAAAACACATGATGGCCACAATGGCTTGCATGCCTGCCGGTAAATCGTCACCACACAGTGCTTTGGCTACGCGTGTGGTGACGAGGGGTTTTTGTGGATAGTGCAAGACATGGCCATTCGTATCGAATCGTTTCGAAAAGTTTGAGGCGTACACACCCATCGCCTGCTTGCCCATCGCCGCCTGATAAACATTTCTGGGCGATTGGTTGTGGTCTGGATAGGGAATCGTGGACGCAAGCGTGCCTAGGATAAGGGCGGGGTCTAATTCACAGTGGGTATGGCCCATGGATAGTTCGTCCGGCGTCAACGCTATTAACGCGTTTTCTTCCTCGTAGATAGACAAATTTTCGACGACACCCAGCGAAAAGAGGTCGTCAAAGCGCAAACGGCCCGCTTTCAGGTCTGTCAGTTGGTCCGACGAACATCCAATGTCACCGTCACTGTCAACGACGAAGACTGGCCGAGAGACACGGCCTGAATCGGTCCAGATGTACAATGACCCGTCTTCTGTGGCGATAGAGGCATCGGATGATATTGTTCGAGACCGCCGTGCTGTCTGTAAAATGTTCACTAATTCCGACATATCTTCACATTGGCCAATCGGAGCGCCATTATGAAAGACTAAACAAGCTCCTCCTGGCACCAGCTTTGGCTGGACCAACGCCATTATGGGACCAGTGTCGCACTGAGTCGTGATGTAGGCAGACAACGCCAACTGCTTGACCAGGCCACACGGACCTCCTTCTGGCGTTTCGCTGGGGCACATATAACCCCATTGATTTCCATACAACAAGCGCGGTGCAATAATTTTTTGTTGAGAGTCAATGCCTGTATCTACGCGTCTCAGCTGTGAGATGCAGGAGATATAGGTATTTCTATTCAAAAGCTGAGACACGCCAACTCGGCCCGCAAAGGCCGATGATTTTATTTTCCAATTTCCCGTGGCCAAAGCATACTTGATGCCGTCCGTAATGTGTTGAGGCTGAATCAGACGATGTGGTCGCAGTTTTTTGTTTTTGTTTAACAAGACGACGCACGATTTCTTGACGGACGCCAACATCTGGTAAAACAGATGCATGAACAGTGTTCCAAGCATGGCACCGGCCGTGTCAAGGCGCTTGGCGCGAACGTGGTCTCTATCAGAAAACGGGGTTTCTTCTCCACCCGCGTGTTTGTGCAGACACTTGAGATAGTAGGCCCATTGCAAGCACAGATGCAACGGTTTCATTTCTGGAACCATGTTCGGATACACTCGCTTCAACAGTAGTCGGTCAGCGTCTTCGACAATGTTCGACATCCATTGTAACGCTGTTTCCTGTGTCAAAGCGACTGACGCATCCTCGACGGAACTACGGGCGTCTTCAGAGTCGATGTGCATCTGCCAAGCATCGTCATTACCTCCAAGAGCTCGCCACAATATTAAAATCGGGATTTCCGCTTCGAGACCTGGCAATGAGACTCGAAATGGTGAGGAGCCGAATTTGCGAGCCTTAATACGGAGCGTAGCGACTCGGTGTCCAATAGGGTCGTACTCGGCGTGGTAAAGGCATTCAGCGGGCGAAAAGCAAAAAATGATGTTTGGTGAAATGCGTTCTTGTACTACCAGTGTCTTTTCCCGACCATTGACAATAAAATAGCCACCAGGGTCGTGGGGACACTCGTCCTGAGCGTAGCTGTCCGTTTTCTGAAGCATGCACAGCGAAGAGCGCACCATGACTGGCATTCTGGCGAGAAACACATCTTTGTACACTTCTGTCACTGGTTGGCCGTCGGCAGCGGTGTGGGTATACGTGACATTCACGTACATGGGACTCGAATACATTAAATCGCGCCGACGTGCTTCCATCGGACTGACTCGTCGTATGTCACTGTTTTTCTCGACATACGAAGGGATATCGTACCTGACCCCCGACAACTGAATGGTGTGTGGCGGCGTTTCCTCGTCAAAAATGTTTAAGGACGGCTTCACTTCGATGGGCGTGTGATTATTGACGACATCCGGAACGATACGAGATACAAAATCATCGTAGGAATACAAGGCCTGCTTTGTCAAGCGAGTGTCGCGAAAAAAGGCATCCACCACATCTTGCTGCATCTTTTTCTTTGTCACTATATTATTATACAAAACAAATGTCACTTATGTGTACTTTACTATGATTTTTAAGTTATTTCTATTGTATTATCAAAACATGTCAAAAACGTCGTCAAACGCGAAAGGGACGTCGTCAAACGCGAAAGGGACGTCAGTAAACTCTTCAAAAAGCGTTTCAATACTGTCGAAAGGTGACAGTTCCGATGGGACAATAACCAGCTCCTCGGGTCCCATCGCTTGGACTTTGGGTTGTTCAACATTGCACGCAGGCTTCATTTCACTTGTCTTGAGGTTCTGCGGCTGACTGATGACATTTTCTTGAATTTTCTTTTTTTTTGCTTTTTTGGGGATAGTGTCAGGATGTTTTCTTTTCTTTGTGACACTGAGAGCCCCGTTGGACAACGGTCGTCTAAGTTGTTCAAAATTGCTAGGAGGCTTCATTTCCGGTCCGAAAATGGCCAATGCAGCCGCGGAAGGCTGACCCAAAAGGCCGGTGACATTTTCTTGAATTTTCTTTTTTTTTGCTTTTTTGGGGATAGTGTCAGGATGTTTTTGTTTTCTTTTCTTTTTGACACTGGGAGCCCTGTTGGGGAACGGGTCGACGCACCCTTTGACGCAGGATGCTGCGTTGTTGCTTTTGGCACGCTCTCCGCACTTGGTGCAGCGTTTACAAACACGTCCCCGACCATCCAAATTGCCAGATTTCAAAATTTTGACAGGTTTTGGCATTTTAGGGGCTTTTTGAGAACGCCGGAGGGTTGAGTCGCTTGTAACCGGTTCACCGCACTTTTTGGCGATGTCAGAGTGTGTGGAATCGCATTGCGAGTTGTTTGAGATGGTTTTTGTGGGTTGAGACATAGTTGTTGAGAAATGGTTTAGTATTAACGTAAATCGGGTTGTCGGGTTGTCGGGGTTTGTTTGTGATTAAAACGATTTTACGAATTTAGAAAAACGATTTTACGAATTTAGAAAAACGATTTTCCGAATTAACGATTTTCCGAATTAACGATTTTCCGAATTAACGATTTTCCGAATTAACGATTTGTGTCGTAAACTGCCTTCCATTTTATAAAAGTACAAGTATATTAATATAGTAAATAGGTTATTTTTTGTTGTTGTGTCTTATTTTTGGTGTTCAGTGTATACGAACTCTGCAAAAAGCGCTTCAATGGCCTTCTCGGGTGTTAGTTCTGATGGCACCATGGTAAACTTCTCAAAAAAATCGAAATCAATTTCTTCTGGAGCCAATTCGAGTTCAATTTTTTCAAGAGAGACATCGGCCAAACTTGACATTTCAGGACCGATAAAGGTCAATAAAGCCGGTGCCTCACGAAAGTCGGAATTGTTGTTCTCAAGTTTTCTTTTCTTGACCTTGTTGGCCGTGACGGCTATTTTTCTTTTCCGAGTGGTGCCAGGAGCCTTCTTCGGGAACGGGTCGACGCACCCGTTGACGCAGGATGCTGCGCGGTTGCTTTTGGCACGCTCTCCACACTTGGAACAGCGTTTGCAAACGCGTCCCCGACCATCCGAAGTTTTGATGGCTTTGGGGTATTTCTGGTCGCCACTCAAATAGCTTTTAGCATAATCACCACATCCGTTCCACATCTTAGGGTGCTGAGAGTGTTCAGAATCGCAATACAAATGGTTTGAGACGTATTTTGTAGTATGGGGCATCGTTGTTAAGGAGATTGGTCGGGGGTGGGTCTTGTGTAGAATATATTGATTTCTATTGTTCAATTTTTTTTTAGTATTTAGGTTCCCAAATATTTAGAATATGGAAAATCGGAACAGTTTGAAAGTGGGCGACTCTGTTGTCATCGACCCAGATTTACTCAAATCCAACGAACCACAATCTTGGAAAAATATTGCCAACGTCACAGCCATCGTCAAAGATGAACAATTGACAATAGTGAGTCGTATTCCAGTCTTTCGCGTCGAAATCAAGTTTGAAACATTGCCTTATCTACCTACGTCCGACGAAATCGAAATGTTTGGCCATGTAGGATGCTACACCGCATCTGTTTTGCCAAGACTCTTAAGAAAACTATAACGACCTATAAAAGTTTAGGCATTGTGGTCCCATAACCCAACATAAGTAAAATATAATTGTCCGGAGTTTCTAAAAGTTTAGGAATAGAATGGTTTCTTGGTCCCATAACCCAATATAAGTAAACTATAATTGCCTAGATTTCTAAACTTTTAGGAATTGCTTCCTGATTTCCTAAAAGTTTAGAAATTGCTTCCTGATTTCTAAAAGTTTAGGAATTGCCTCCAAGATTTCTAAAATTTTAGGAATTGACAACCAGATTTCTAAAATTTTAGGAATTGACTTCCAGATTTCTAAAATTTTAGGAATTGCTTCCTGATTTCTAAACTTTTAGGAATTGACTCAGATTCTAAAAGTTTAGGAATTGACTCAGATTCTAAAAGTTTAGGAATTGCCAAACAAATTTCTAAAATTTTAGGAATTGCCTCCAAGATTTCTAAAATTTTAGGAAAACAAGATTTCTAAAATTTTAGGAAAACAAGATTTCTAAAATTTTAGGAATTGACAACTGAGTTTCTAAAATTTTAGGAATTGCCAAACAAATTTCTAAAAGTTTAGGAACAATTCCTCAAAGTTTTCTGAGTTCTCATGCAATTGTCAACTATCTCTTCTTATGTTTTTGGTTGCAGAGGTAGAAAATGTTAGTATAAATAGACCCTTTTACGCATCCAACATGTACCGACAATTTATACCGGCAGAGCCAGGACACAAAAAACCAAAGACGTCAGCAAACACTATTGGGTTAACCCAACTACCCATGGATATGCTCCGAATAATAA
>Ga0206126_10001117_pt1 | contig 33287 bp, 32 predicted proteins | sample Helgoland_Spring_5_FD_148621 | JGI IMG/M metagenome (GOLD analysis project Ga0206126, IMG submission 148621) | Pelagic subsurface seawater microbial communities from Kabeltonne, Helgoland, North Sea - Helgoland_Spring_Bloom_20160412_1 | ecosystem: Environmental > Aquatic > Marine > Epipelagic ...
CATCTCAGGTGTTAATTTTACTGTCTAACATTTTTAGTAAAAAGAAAATACCAAAAGGAACAAATATACCTAGTAATAAAGCAGCTATGTATATAATTTGTACTTTTGGCGAAATAGGAAATTTAGAAGAAACCCCATAGCTTAATAGTTTAATGTTTGGCAAGGCAGAAATATAGCTTATAGAAGCCTCTTCTTTACGCTCCAGTAAAAAAACGTAAAGCTCCTCTACTATTTTAAAGTCTCTAGCATAAGCTCTTAAGGTATTTTCTTTGCTAGGCAGGCCGGCAACTATCCCTTGTGTTTTAGCTTCCATATTTTTAAAGCCAGAGAGTGATGTTTGCAGCCCCTCTATATACCTGTTTATTCCAGTTATAATGGCCTCTTTTGCATTATCTAGTTGGCTAGAAAGCTGCAGTACCATTGGGCTTTTTGTAGTTGCGCTAACAAGTAAATTATTGCGCTGGGTAACTACCGTGTTGTAAGAGTCTACCAGCGTATTAACACTTGTATTATCTATACCGATATTTGCTGGTAGTATTTGATAACTAGCCTGGCTTTCTAGTTTTTCTAGCAGCGCCTTGGCAATTTCTAGCTGTATACCAAAGCCAAAAGCTTCTTCTTGACCTTTTACTATATTAAAAAGCGCATTTTTTGTTTGGGCCTTTGGATCAAAAATTCCATTGGCAGTTTGATAGGCAATGGTATTTTGAGTTAGGGTATCTATGCTTTTTGTAATGCCATCTAGCCTATCATTAATAAAAGCCAAACTTACCTTAGATATTAAACGTTTGTCTTCTACCTGGTCATCCTGCATTACTTGCATGACAGTATTTAAAACAGCCTCATTGCGATATTTATTAACACCAACAAAATTTAAATCTATAATTTCTCCATTTTTACTAGCTGCAGTTGCAGACAAATTAATTCTTAAATCCTGAACTGCATCGTTTAAAGAAATTCTTTTTATAACAAGGTTTTGATCTTTTAAAAATAAAGAATCATGTAGTGTAATCTCGGTATCTTTATAGATAAAAACATCGCCTTTGTTAACATTATAAATTATAGTGTCACGTGTGAATGAAGCTTTATTGTTAGCTATTTCCAGATTCCAGTAAACGTTGCTTTTTGGGGATTTTAGAGTAACAAATCTAGTATACTCATCATTAAAGTGTAACGCTTCATTTACCCTACCAACGGTATACACCTTGGTTTGTAAATCTAGACGGGTTACTACTTGGCTTAAAATGTGCTGAGAGGTAAGCACTGCAATGTCATTCTCTACATTAACTTGATCAAAGCCAAAAAACTCCATCCCCCCCGTTAAAAAGGATGCAGCATCTTCTGCAGGTTTTTTTATTTGTAATTGAGCGCTAGAGGTATATATACGATCTGCGGTTTTTAAATATAAAAAAGCAGATACCATTGCTATTATAACACCGGCCAAAAAATAGGGCCAAAAAAATAGGTAGTAGCCAGCCTCTTTTTTAATATCTATAGACTCCTCTTCTTGGAGGTAATTTTGGTTATTAAGATTATCTTGCATCATTATCTTGTAAATAAAAGTATAGTGGTTAAAATAATAGAGGTTATACCTAGTATGGCAGATATATTACCCACATAACCCGCCGTTTTTAACTTAGCGCTGTTTGGATTTACCACTATTATATCATTAGGTTTTACCATTTGGTAAGGCCCGCTTAAAAAATTGGCAGAAGTAAGATTTATACGCTCAGTAGTTTGCACCCCGTCTACATATCTTAAAACTACCACATCTTCTCTACTACCGTTAATGGTTAAATCTCCGGCAAGACCCAGGGCTTGTAATAGGCTTATATTATTCTCTGTAAAAGAAAAGGTGCCGGGCTGTTGTACCTCACCCAAGATAGTAACCTTAGCGTTTAGGAGACGAACAGTCACATTAGGGTTTATTAAATAACCACCATCAACCAATAACTTTTTAATGCTATTTTCTAGATCTTGAGTTGTTTTTTCTTTAACAGAAAGTTCTCCCAACACCGGGAAATTAATCGTGTAATTTTGAGACACCAAATAACCGTCAAGCTTCATGATATCAACGCTGTTGGCAACAACGCTACCACCCGTAACATTATTATAAGGTAATGCAGCCTCTGGCATTAATGCGCCTACAGAGATTTTTAAAATATCATCTACCTGCAAGGTGTGGTTGTTGTAGGTAACTTCAGTGTTATTATAAGACGCTACATCTTGCAAATACAACATCTCTTTTTTTGAGACGCAGGATTGTAGAAATACAATAGATATTATAAGCATGAGAGTAATCTTAAATAAAATTTGTGTTTTCATTAATTTTATGTTTTTTATTTTAAAATAATTTTCAAATATACTAAGTTAAAAATGGTTTAAATTAGATTGAAAAAATTATAATTATTATTGTTGTAAATTTTTAATAATAACTAACATTTTTTTTGCTAAACCAATTCTATTAAAATCAATTAATAATTTATTACAACCAATTTTATAAGCTAAATAATTTTTGGTTTTAATAATATTGTCTAAAGCTATAAGAAAAGAGATTTTATCTTCAGGTATAAAAGCTATACCTGCATTGTATTTCTTAATTATTTCTTTAGATTCACCCTCTAATCCAAGTAAAATTGGTTTTTTCATAGAAGCATTTTCAAATATTTTGGAGGGAATTACAGACTTAAAAGTATCACTTCGCTTTAAATTAACTAAGGACACGTCACAAATACTAATGAAATTTATTACTTCATCTTTATTAACAGAAGGTAAAAAAGTAACATTGATCAGCTTTAGTTTTTGAGCCTGATTTATTAAATTTTGTTTTTCCGCACCATCTCCTTGAAATATAAAATGAATTTTAGGATTTTTCACTTCCTTTGCGCAATCTAAAATAAAATGCAAAGCGTGCGCCATACCATGAGTACCGGTATAAGAAACAATAAATTTATCTTCTAAATTGTATTTTTTTAATAAATCTAAGTTTTTTGTAATTGGAATAAACTTTTGCTTGTCTACTCCGTTTGTCACAACATGTATTTTTGAATTATCTACCCCTCTTTTATTTATATGGTTTTTAAAACTATTTGTAACTACTACAACTTTAGTGGCAGATTTATAAAGATATGTTTCAATTTTTTCTAAAAATTTATAAGATAAAGACGAGGAGCTTATTGCACCTACTGCTACTATCGATTCTGGCCATAAATCACGTACTTCCATAATCCAGGGTTTACGTTTAAAAAAGGCTAAAAAACGTGCTGAAATAGCAGTGAAAAACTGCGGGCTAGTACCCACTATAATATCTGTTTTTTGAAATAAACCAATAATAAATGCCATAAAGGCATAAGATATAAAATCTGAAATACGTTTAAAAAAACCTTGGTTTGAGGCAATGTAAGACCACACTCTTATTACAATAATACCGTCAATATTTGTTTTTTGATATATTTTGTTTTTATAACCATCAAAAACTTTTCCTTTAGGAAAATTTGGAAAACATGTAATTACAGTAACATCTTCTCCTTGTTTGACCCATTGTAAACAATGTTCATAGGTACGTGTGGCAGGTGCATTTGTTTCTGGAGGAAAATTGTCTGTTAAAAAAAGAATTCTCATAGTGAGATTTTAGTTTTTAGTTTTTGATCAAAGAGTACTACAATTTTATAAGCTAGATTAGTTTTATTAAACCCTGCAGATAATTGATATTCTTCAATGCAAATATTAGATGCTCTTTCAAATTCAATAGACACTCCTGAAGATTCTAGCGTAATAGTATTACCATCAACTAATGGTTTTGTTACTGAAGAATGCAAATGAAAATAAGCCTTAGCTTTATTACTTGTTGATCTATTTATTTTATCTTGGAAAATTAAATATTTTTCGTCCCATAAAAATGATCTTGTGTGATTATATCCATCACTCAGGTACCCGTCATGACTAGCTTCAATAAGATTAGGTTTTTCTACTAAATGAGTAATTTTAGCTCTTTTAGCTACACGGAATCCTCCCCAAACTTGAGTTTGATCTTTAGATCCTATTTTTACTGTATTGTGTGAAGATGTAGCTCTTTCTTGATGTCTTTTATTATTCTTTTCATAAGTTGAAATACCTGTATCGACAAAAATAGGATTGCCATCTATAATCAATTCAAAATTGAATGTATCACTATGCGCATGACCAGGCTGATAATAAGAACCAACATCTCCTACATCTATAAATAATTCATAGTGTTTTGATAGGATTTTTCGATAGCCTGAATCTGAAAGTGGTATGTTTTGATTTTGAATTTCTAAGTATTTAGCATAAGAAAATAATTTTCCTGAGTTTGGTGCAATATTAAATGTTGCATCATTTACCATTGGAATATTTCCGTTCTTATAGGTTATATTACAAAGCCAAGAAATCATTAATCTAGCTTTTTGTTCTAAAAATGATATTAAATCATCTTTTTTCCATTCGCTATTTAATTTAATTAACTGGATACTATCTAATACTTTTGATAAAATAATCTGATGATACATTGGAGACAATTCAAAATGAGCACCGTCTTTTAGAACTTGTTCGTTTAATTCAGAAATAAGGAGAATCTTAGACTTTTTATATAAGTCTTCATCCTGAAAATAGTAAGCTCCAAATAATAATGAAAATGCATTCTCTAATAAATGATTCCCAAGCAAATGATATTCTAAGTTTTTAAATAAAATGCAATAATGAAAATAAAGAGTATAATTAATTAATTCATCTTTAACTTGATTATTACTCAAAAACTTCACCCAATTTATTCCTCTTAAAGAAATTGGATACGATTCTTTCCCATCTTTTAATATAGCCTCATTTTTTATAAAATCTTGAATCAATTGCAAGCCGGTTTCTTTGGATATATTCTCTTGATTAAGAAATTCAAAATAATTCAAATTATAAGTCCAAAGTTTTCCAAACCCATTATAATTCCAATCAATTTTATCAGAAAAAGAATAAGAAATATTTAAAAAAGTAAAGTTATTGCCTCCCTTATAAGTTTCTAAATTATTCACCCCATTTTCCCATTGCATCGGTTTTGTTTCAATATGAGAAAAAGCAGACTTCTTTTTTGTAGGCCATAAAATTTTTATCCGATACCACAATTGATAAAAAACCTGTTTAGCCTTTAGATATTTTAAAGTATTAAATAAAATTACTATTATTCTCAAATATTATAAATTTAGGATATGTTCACTCAAATTAGATTCAGCTGCGTTAATTAAATTGTCGTGCATAATAAAAAATTGTTTTCCATCTTCAATTTTTTGATTTTGGGGTTTAATTCTTTTTTTAAGAACGTTAGCTACAACTTCGACCATTTCTTTCACCATTACCGGCTCAAATCTCACCCTTAAGTTCCTTATGCTATCATTTTTTTTTAATTTAATCTTTTTAACTTTTAAAATATCCCCAGTATCAACTCCTTTTGCCATGAAATGAAGGGTTACACCGATATTATTGAAATCTTTGTATAGTAGAGGCCATTCAATAACATCCATTCCTCTATACATTGGCAAAATACCCATATGACAATTAATAACTCCAGCACCAGAATTATTTAAGATATTTTCTCTAATCATTCCCCCACCGGTAAAAACAATTAAATCAGTGTCATATTTAATTAATAATTTTTCGACCATTTCGGAGTTTATATCAGTAACATAATGAATATCAACGTTTTTTGATGATAATTCTTTAACATGATTAAGAGTAATGTTATTAGAAACTCTGAAGTTAATTATGTTATCTTTTTCTCCAATTTTTTGATAAGCTTTATTCTTTAGTATTAACTTTTTCCAAATCTTCTTCAATAATCTAAAACCATCTCTTGAAAATTCATCTTTAAATCTGGAATAACTAAATTTTTTTACAAAAACCGCTTGAATCTCTATACCTGATTTTAATAATAAATCGCAAACAGAGGTAGTATATAAACTTTGAGGATTAGGAGAAATCACTATTACTTTTGGTCGCATAATTATAAATTAATTTTTAAATAATTACACAATTTATCATTGTATAGTGATTGTTTTGAAATAGATTTAAAATTTATATCCATTAGTTTGAGGGCTACATTGAGAAATCGAAAATCTTTATTATAGTAATAAAACTCCAATAAAAAAGATATTACACAATCCTTAAATAAAACCATCTGATTATAGCTCTCATAATTAAGCTTTAAACGCCTTTTAATTTCAAACATTCTGACTTCTAAAAACCTTAATATATGCTCCATCCAGGAATCATTAATATCAACACCATTGAAAAGCATAATTCTCAAATTATTTATATCCTCTAATTTTAATGCTTTAAAAGTTGAAAATCGTTCCAGAGGATAATATTTTGTTTCAAAAATAGTATCTGATTTATTTATTATCCCTATAGAATTCAATAAATCGTAATCATATATGTAATATGTATTCATTATTTATTTTAAGAAATGGAACACACAAAAGCCTTGCCATCTAACTTTTTTAGTCCCTCAAAATGTAAGGTAAACTTTTTACTCGTTTGACAGCCATTTGAAAATGCCAAAACACCCCATTTAAAATATGGCATAGGCCATTTGTCTTTTGGAAATTCACTTATGATTTCCCATTTTTTTAAATCCTTACTAAGATAGAGACAAGCGTTATCACTTAAAACACCATTTCCTATTTCAACAGAAGATCCTGCTAGATAATAACCATCATCCAGTTGCTTTAAATACCAAACAGGACCGTTAAAATAATCTAATTTATTTACTTCTTTAGTATCACGGTTTAAACAAAACTGATAGCTTTTCTCTAAAGGTGAATCCATAATCCAATGAACTTCTTTCTCGGTAAAAAACAAATTAACAGCTCTATAACTTTGAGAACCATCTCCATAAGTTTCAATCTTATTGAAATCTATATCAGAACATTGTATTATATTCTCACCTTTAAAATCACCAGTTAAAGTCCAAATTTTATTAGTGAATTTGTCATAATAGCAGCCATGTACGTGTCTAATTTTAACTGCAGGAAATGAGTAAATCACCTCCCAAGACTTTCCGTAATCCTGACTTCTATAAACGTTTACAGGATCACGTTTAGGATTCATCCCGTATTCTCCAAAATATAAAAATCCCTCATTAGTTTCACACATGGACTGATGCAAAATATTTCTACATTGCTTAAGTTCAAGAGCTTTTGTTAATTTTTTTTTCTCTAGATTATAGTGATAAACGACACCAATACGGATAATTATCAACCCCCCATTGGATTCAAAAACATTACACATATCGAGACGGAATAGCCTTCTTGATATTCTAAATAAACCAAATATTTTTTCAAATAAACTTGTGGGTAAAGTAATTTCTATTTCTGTCTCAGCTTTTTTAACAGAAACTTTATTGAAAAAGCTTGAGATTACAAAATCACCTTCTAAATGATGAATTTTCTCAGATGATTTATATTTTTTTGTATGTAGCCTCACGTAATAATATTTTCTTGTTGTCTTTTAAAAACATCAAATAAACTTAATTTTTTTTCATTTTTACTAGTTTGATTTTCTATTGTTAAATAATCTAAAGAATCATAAACTATTGTTCCTTTTGGTCTACTAACAACATTTGTTGCATAACTTGTTACATTTAACTCTATAGCCTCTCTTATAGATATTGAATCACCATCAGTTGAAGTATTTCTTATAAACACATCACATAATTTTAATAACTCATAAAAATCAATTCTTTCATTTATATAAAAACCCACATTATTTAAGTGAGGAAATTTACTACTTATATATTTTTTATAATTACCAGAAGGATCTGCAACTATAAAAAAGACATTATTCCTTTCTTTGAAATATTTTAGTAATTCTGATATACCATATACCTCATTTCTAAATTTATCAAAACTAACATCAGATGCGTTTGTTACAACTATTAATTTTAATTGTCGCCTTTCAATCTCAATTCTTTCTATTAACTCTTTATCTAAAGGTTTAGTAAGAATTGGCGGAATATAAGCTGATACAAGCTTTGAATTTGAATTTAAACTAAGACCTTTTGAGAAGCTTTTCTCATTAATCAATAATGCTTTATAACAAAGCCTTATACTAAGAAAATCAAGTTGGTTTTTAATAAAACTAAACCGTCCCAAGTCACCATGAACCATTACTATAAGTTTTTTAAAGGAAAATAAACAGAAAATTGATAATAAACATCTAAGAATTGGGCTAGAAGTATGTAGATAAACTATATCTACTTTTAAAGTATTTATAAATATTTTATAAATATTGTTTTTAACACCTAAATCTAAAAAATTAAAAGGCATTTCAAACTTTTTATATAATTGTAATAGTCTACTAACATGAATTGTGACACCCCCTAAAACTGAATTTAAGGGTGTTTTTCCAATAATTAATAATTTGTTTTGCATTGGATTTATAAATCAATTAATAGAAAAATAATCTAACATTATTTATCAGTTAGACGATTACAAATAATTTTAGTAAACACAGAAACACCATCAGAATTTAAATGTAACCTATCATAAAACAAATTATTTTTGTAGATAAAGCTTGTATCTTGTTCATAGTACCAAAACTCTGAATTAGGGCCGTAGTCAAGGTTTACAAGAGCATCGTAAATTGGACTTTTAAATTCTTCATATAATTCAAATATTGGTGAAACAACTAATATAAGTTTAATTCCGTTTTTTTCACAAATATTAATTAATCTCTGGATATAGTTAATTTTAAAATCATCAAATTCATATGAATCTTGTCCTCTTGGCAAAGATTTTACGTTTGAGCCAAACAAGCCAATAAATGGTTGGTATTTGTTTTTTTTACTAAAGTAATCAGAAACATAGTTTGGTATTTTAGAATTAAAATGGTAAAGTTTTGATAATTTTAGTGTATATTTTTTTTTGATTCCTTGTAAGTTAACAATACTTTTTATTGTATCGTTAACGCTGTAAAGTGGATAAAGTTCAGATAATTTTGTTGTACTGTAAAGATCAGATGTCTTCTTGACATCAATATCCATGATGTCACAAATGACAATTTTGGGTTTTTTATTTTGTAAAAGTACATTTAAAAGAGCATAATGATAATATATATTTTGACCACTTGATCCATAACTATAGACATTTAAACTATCACCAAAATGTTCTCTTATAATATCTGTATTATAATGTTTAGCTCTAGAAGACCCTAATATTAAAATTTCTTCTGTTTCATCTTGATACGCATAGCTTAAACTAGATTTTGAGTTTGTAAAAAAATTAAATATTAAATTAAAAGAAATTCTATCAATAATAAATAAAATTATAAAGAATGATAGTAAAACTAAAATAAACCTATTGAAGTTATTCATAAGTATAATTTATTAAAATTGAAAATAGATAAATTGTCCTCCGTCAAAAATGCCAAATACTATTATAAATAGTGCCAAAGCAGTATATTTTATAAAAGTTATAAAGTTATATTGATTTTGTGAATCCAATTTTTTATTTTTCAATTCATCAAATAACTCACAAGTAAATAAAATAATAATAGATATTCCAGCATGCACAAAAACAGATTTGTCAACAAAAAGCTCTCCTTTAGAAGTGAATATTTTGGAAATTATATTTATTGATTGATCAAGAGTTTCAATTCTAAAAAAAATCCAAGCTATAGTGACAACACTGAAAGTAATAAAAAATCTAATACTGTTAATTAAAGATACTTTATTGTTGAAATGTTGATTCCTTTTTGAGTAAAATTTCTTTTCAACAATCAGTAATATCGCATGTATTAGACCCCAAATTATAAAATTATATGCTGCACCATGCCAAATACCACTAACAAGAAAGACTATCAAAATATTTATTAATACCCGATAATCTGAAACTCTATTTCCACCTAAAGGAAAGTACAAATAATCTCTAAACCAGTTCGTAAGTGACATATGCCACCGCCTCCAAAAGTCAGTAATTGTAAATGCAAAATAAGGTCTCTTGAAATTAGTTTGTAAATTTATTCCAAATAATTTACCACAACCAATTCCCATTAACGAATATCCACCAAAATCAGCAAAAATTTGAATTGAATATAGAATTGCAGCTAGTAATAAAGTTGTGCCATTATGATTTTCAAAATTACCATAAACTGTGTCAACATATAAACCTAACCTATCAGCTACACATAATTTCATAAAATATCCAAAAATCAACATTTTACAACCATCAAAAGCTTGGTTTATATTAAAAAATCTTATTTTTAGGTATTGGGGTAATTGAAATTCAGATCTACTAATAGGACCGCTTAAAAGTGATGGAAAAAAGGTAACATAGCTTAGATAGGCTAAGATATCTTTTGTGGGTTTAGTCTTATTATTATAAACATCAAAAACATAGCTTAATGACGTGAAAGTAAAAAAACTTATACCTACAGGTAAAATTATGCTTACCAAATTAAATGAGGCAGTAAAACTAAATAAAGCAGATATGTCAATAAAGCTTGTGATAAAAAAATTGAAATACTTGAAATAAAAAAGTATACCTAAATTAACTAAAAGCGAAAACCATAGAATAACTTTTCGTTTGAAAATTGAATCTTTGGAATTTTCATAATTAAATTTATTTATAAAATATCCAGCTGTAAATGTAGATAGTGACGAAATCAATAATAAAATTAAAAACTTCCAATTAAAAAATCCATAAAAAAATATACTTATGATAAAAATAAAAAAATTCTGATTTTTTACATTTTTATTAAATAAAGTCCAGTACAATATAAATGTTAAGACAAGGAAAAATAAAAAATTTAAAGTTGTAAATAACATATTTTATTCTTTGTAATCTATAAATATTCTTTTTTTGTAATCCCGGTTTTTACAACTTTTCCAGGAACACCAACTACTAATGAGTTTGATGGAATAGATTTAACGACAACTGAATTAGCGCCTATAACAACATCATTGCCAATTACAATTGGACCTAGAACTTTTGCTCCAGCACCGACATAGACATTATTACCAAGCCTAGGTACACCATGAATTCTTGTAGCACCACCTAATGTAACATTTTGATCTATATGACAATTTTCACCAATTATACACTTATTATGAATTACTACGCCTAACCCTCCGTAACCTAACTTAAATTTATCACCGACTATCAATTCGTATGGAATATAAGCACTAAAAATAAATCTTATTAAAAGAGTAATAAACTTAGGAATGAATAGAATATTATTTTTGTGTAGAAAATGTGAAAATCTGTAAAGTGAAATTGGATTCATAAGAAATTAGATTTTTTTTTAATATCTAGTTTGTTTTTTTACAAAGAATAGATAAATACTATATAAAAGTTCAAACCATCTGTTTTTAAAAAAATTCCAGTCACCATTATATTGAATTTTATCACCTTTTACTTTCATCTTAAAATCATATATACCATTTGAGTTTCCATTTGGTGGAATTCTTCCGAAGTCAAATTCTATGAAATTATTCTTCTTCAAATAACTTAATATGCAATCAACTAAGAAAAAAGAAGCTCCATTATTAAGAGATCCATTACCATTTGCAGCATAAAGATCATAACTTCTAAAATTATTAATGTAAAGTATTCTTCCTGAAACATGACGGCCAGAATTATCAAAAGCTAAAAATAAAAGATATAACCCAGAATCAAATAATTTGTGAATTGAAAGCACATCAAAAGTAATAGAGATTTTTTTTCTACTAGTTGTTTCAGTTATAAGATCCTTAAATAATTTTACATGCTCTATTGTAGGCTTAGAATAACATTTGTATGATAATTCATTTTTTTTTGCCAATTTGACTTTTCGTTTATATTCTTTAGAAAATGAAAGCTCAGTTTTTAAATCGATAAGTATAGACAATGGACAAAATTCAAGTCCTAGAGGCCTTATGAAACTAGCCATTCGGATTCCTACCTCATGATTAATATTATAAATACTATTACTAATAATAAAAATTGCAGCATAATTTTCAGCAGTAATACTTTTGTAGAAATTTTTAAAAATTTCCACATCACATTCATCTTTAAAAGATTCTCCTTCTATTCTTAGAATTTTTCCAAAAAAAGGCAACTTATAATTGAGACCCCATGCACAAATTTTGGAATTATCAGTATTATCAGTAAAATAAGAAATCTCATACTTTCTACTTTCCCAATAATTTTTCCAAGGTCGAGCTTGAGAAAATTGAATGTTTTCAAATTTACTTTGAATTTCAAAAAATTGATTTTCACTAATTTGCATAATTTATTTTTTTTCAAAATTTGAAAATTCAAAACCCCATATTTTTAATCTGTAAAAACTAATAGAATCTTTATAACCAACTTTTATTTGAGATTTAATAGCTGGTTTATTTAAAAAGTATACTACAACACAAATTTTTGTTTTACCAAAATCACTTGCTTTTAATACACGAAAAGAATTCATCGCTCCATGCAATCCTCGACCTCTAAAGCTAGGATGACAATAGGCATCTATCATAATTGCCTGATCATTAACGAGATAACATTTCTTAGTGCTTCCTGAAAAATTAAAATATTTTAAAGAAAGACCACAAGAGTAAATTAATATATTATCCTCAAAAACACCATAAAAATGGAAATCACCTTCTTCGAATCTTTTTTTATATAAATCTAATTTAGTTTTATTAAACACTAAAGGGTCCGCTAATTTAAAATCATCAAATTTTAGTTTTTTTATGTTTGTTAATTTATGGTTTTCCCAAATTGTATTATTTTTTTTAATATCGATTGGCATCTTAAGAAATAAATATCGTTCATAATGAATACCAAATAATCTTAGAAAAGTTAACAATATGTATATAATAAACCCAAAAGAGCCATATTGTATTAACTTAGATTTTAAATCCTTTATGTAATTCATTTTAATTTGTTTTTTATCCAATAATATATACGAAATATATTAAAGTAAGGTCTTCGAATATCAGTTGCTATAATCTCTTTTCCTTGAAAAGTTACCGAATTAAAATGATGACCTCCAAATGGATAAATATTCATATGCGATGATAAGATATTATCATTTATTGTAGACTCTTGGTAATCATTTTGGTTAAGTATTGTTATTTCATGAATTGAGACCTTTTCACCATAAGTCCTTGAACAATCTTGTGAAGGACGATATAATTTACTATCTTTTTTGAAAACCGAACCTGCATTCCTTGCATATTTTTTTTGGATGCATATAGGAGATTTTGGATGTTCTTCAAAATTTCCATTTAAAGAATCTGAATAAAATAATAATTGAGAGTAATTATTTTTTTCAATTCTTGTCGTAAATAAATAATAAACACTATTTTCTTTAATAATTGATGAATCAACATATGCATATGTATCAAGTATTTTATGATTAAGCTTACAAGATGTTAAATCATCACTTGTGAATTCATAAATTCTAATAGACCTATCTTCACATGACTCTGGAATCATATAATTCACTCCGTTATCTTTAAAAATAAATGGAAATGAAAGATGGAAATTCTCTTCTAAGACAGTTTTCGGTGATGTCCAATTAATTAAATCACGAGTAGAGATCATTTTAATAACTCCATTTGCGTAATAACCCGTTTGTTCTTCATAAAAAAGAAATAACTGATTGGCACTAACAAATAAAAAAGGGTCAGCACAAATTACTTTTGGATTAAGCTTAAAACTATTAGAATCAGACTTTACTGTTAACAAAGTATCACCTGAAAGATCAAATATTTGTTTTTTAGAATAATGAAGTCTTATATCAAAATTTATTATAAAGGCTGGTAATGTTATTTTTTCCAAACAAATTGATTTACATATGATGTATAACTTAATATAATTCTAACAACCTTTGCAGATACGTTGGGCATACAGTAATCATTAACTAATCTGAATTTTGTATCGTTAATATTATCTAAATTATCCATCTGAATTAAACATCGAAAAATATTTTCAGGATCCAACCCAGTCATTATAACTGCAGTTTCTTCCATAGCTTCAGGACGCTCATGAACTTCTCGTATATTCAAAGCAGGAAAATTCATTATAGATGACTCTTCCGAAATTGTACCACTATCTGACAAAACAGCTCTTGAGTTTTTCTGTAAATTATTATAGTCATGAAAACCTAAGGGTTTAACAATTTGTATTAAAGGATTTAATTTTATTTTTAATTCGTTAATTTTTTTTCGAGTTCGTGGATGAGCAGAAAATATTATCGGAAATTTAAAATATTCAGCAATAAGATCTAAAGCCTCTATTAAGTTTAGAAAGTTAACTTCATTATTAATATTCTCCTCTCTGTGTGCGGATACTACAAAATATTTATTTTTTTCAAGTTTAAGTTTATCTAAAATATTAGAGTTGTTAATTTTGGGCATATAGTAATTTAACACTTCAAACATTGGGGAACCCGTTTTAATTATTCTGTCTGCCGATAATCCCTCTCTTAGCAAATATTCTCTTGCAATGCTGCTGTAAGTAAGGTTAATATCACTAATATGATCAACTATTTTCCTATTTGTTTCTTCAGGAACTCTTTGGTCAAAACAACGATTACCAGCTTCCATATGAAAAATTGGAATTTTTCTTTTCTTTGCAGCAATAGCACAGAGACATGAATTTGTATCACCTAATACTAAAAAAACATCTGGTTGTGCTTCTTCTAAAACCGGATCAATATTTAATAAAATCTGGCCAGCAGTAGTAATTGCATTAACTCCAGCAGCATTTAAAAAATAATCAGGTTTTCGTATGCCTAAATCTTTAAAAAACACTTCGTTTAACTCATAGTCATAATTTTGTCCTGTGTGCACAAGGGTGTGATCTATTACCTCAGAATTATCTAAAGCAACTAGAACTCTAGACAATCGTATTATTTCTGGTCTAGTTCCAACTACTGTAAATACTTTTAATTTTTTCATTTGATTTATTTTTAAACTTTTTCAAAATAAGTATCGGTATCATCTTCATTATAGGGTTCATTTATCCAAAAATTAGTAAACAAAACTTCATCTCCAATATTTTTAATATTGTGTGTATACCAAATAGGCATATCAACATAAGCAGGTACATCACCATCTAAATAAAAATCTAATACTTCTTCCGTTCCAATTTTTCTTAACTGAATTAATGCTTTACCTTTTATTACTGCAAAACGCTCTATTTTTCGTGTGTGAAAATGATTACCTCTAGTGATTCCTGGAACTGTTGTAGAAAAAGACACCTGTCCCCCAACACCTAATCGTATAATTTCAACGAAATTACCTCTAGAATCCATGTGCTGTTTGAGTTTTACAGGAAAATGATTTTTAATATCCATATAACATCGGAATGTGTTAAATAAGTTTAACTCAAAGGTATTGTTAATGGATGGAATTTTACCATTATCTTGGTATCCTGATTTATATTTTTTTAATAATTTTAATATATCGGATACTTTAGCCTCTGAGGTATAAGATACATGGTATATTATTTCATTTTTTCTTTGTTTTATCTTTTCAAGAATTTCGGATACTAACTCTCCTACATAAATTAATTTTAATTTACCGTCCACTTGAATTATTGGTGTTTTTCCATGAGCAATTTGATGTGAAAAAGTTGCTACAACAGAATTATAATTAGGTTTACCAAATGGTCCAAATACGTTAGGAATTATTAGCCCTGTAAAAATACCTTTATTTTTTTTTGCCCAATATTCAAATAAAATTCTACCTTGTTTTTTTGACTTCCCATATGGATTGTCTTTTTCTTCTTGTGAAGAGGAGGAAAATAGTACATGAGCAAAAGTCTTTGTTCTTTCTAAGGATGCAATTAACTTTTCCACTAATTGTATATTTGTAGCATAAATTTCATTTTGATTCTTATGCCTATTTATCGCTGCTAGATGGACAATTACATCACATTGCTCAACAAATCTATCCAGCTCTCCATTATTTCCAAAAAAACTAATATCAAAATCAATTAGCTCAAATTCTTTTTTTTGCAGACTTATCAAATTATATAAGTGAGTTCCTATAAAACCTCTTTGTCCAGTAATACCTATTTTCAACATATTTATCTTGTTATTTTTCAAAATAATTTATTGGATACCTATATTCATCTTTAGTCTCTCCTATTAGAAAATTCGCCATCACTAATAGCTTTGTATTTTTACCCACGGATTGAATACTGGTTACATATCCTTGTGGCACATATAACACATCTAGCTTATCTGATTTTATCTCATATTCAATGAAACTTAAATCTTTACTTGGAAACTCCCAGTTATTAATTTTAATTAATCTGATTTTAAAAGAACCAATTACGGAACTAAACCAACGTTTTTCTATTTTATGCCCCTGCCATCCTCTAATTATACTTTCATTCTTATTTTCAATAAAATATACTCTTTTAACACTCGTAGCATCAAAATTATTATTGTAAGTTAATTTTCCTCTATAATCAATATGACAATCTCCACTAATTATTTTTGGAAACTCCATCTAGTTATTTTTTAGGCTTTATTGACTCTTTAACAATTGACAGTTTCATCAATAACTTTTTCATGCCTACTACATCTTTTTGCAATGTGTTATGAGAATGGTAATCTTCTACATTTGAAGTATCTTTTTCTCCTTCAGAAAAATATTGAGCATAATTTAAACTTCTATTATCTGCAGGAATTCTAAAAAACGCTCCCATATCTTCAGCCTTTAGCATCTCCTCTTTGGTACATAATGTTTCGTATAGCTTTTCACCATGTCTAGTTCCAATGATTTTAACTTCATTATCGGCCTTACACAACTCTTTTAATGATTGCGCCAAATCACCAATGGTACCGGCTGGTGCTTTATTTACAAATAAATCACCTGAATTTCCATTTTCAAAAGCAAACAAAACCAATTCAACCGCTTCTTCTAATGACATTAGAAAACGAGTCATATTTGGATCCGTAATGGTAATATTTTCTCCATTTTTAATTTGTTTTAAAAACAATGGAATTACAGAACCTCTAGATGCCATTACATTTCCATACCTTGTTAAACAAACAGTAGTATGAATGCAATTTCGGGAAGCTGCAATAGCAACTTTCTCCATAAGAGCCTTTGATATACCCATCGCGTTTATTGGATACGCAGCCTTATCAGTACTTAAACAAATGATTTTTTTTACTTTATTAGCTTCGGCAGCATCTATAACATTTTGAGTTCCCAAAACATTTGTTTTTGTAGCTTCTAGTGGAAAAAACTCGCAAGAAGGTACTTGTTTTAAAGCTGCTGCATGAAAAACAAAATCAACACCTCTCATTGCAAATTCAATACTCCTAAAGTCCCTAACGTCTCCTATATAAAACTTAACTTTTTTGTTATTGAGTTTTATTCTCATATCATCTTGTTTTTTTTCATCTCGAGAAAAAACACGAATTTCATTAAAATGATCTGTGTGTAAAAAACGATTTAGAACAGCATTTCCAAAAGAACCAGTACCACCAGTAATTAAAAGTATCTTATTTTTAACGTTATTCATTTATTAGATTTTTTAATTTGTTATTGAAGACTGAAATTATTTTATTAGTTTGTGAAGATATATCGAAATGCTCTTGAGCTACTTTTTTCCCATTTTTAATTATTTTATTTCTTTCGTCATCGTTATTAATAGCCCTAATTATTTTTTGCGATAATATTTGTGGTCCCTGTGGTTTCATAATATAACCAGAAAAGCCATCTATTAAATAATTTACTGTTTCTCCTACATCAGTCGTTATAACTGCTGTATTGCATCCTAAAGCTTCGGCAACTTTAGTAGCAAAACCATTTCTATTTTGCACATTATCATTCTTATAAATTATACTTATATCACTTTTCAAACTCCATTGAATAACCTCTTCAGGCTTTAAGAAATCCAAAAAAACTATATTATCTTTAAGATGATATTTTGAAACAATTTTATTGAAATCATCTGGAAGTTTCCAACGATTGACACCTGCAATTACAAATTTAACAGATTTTTCAATATCTTTAAAAGCAATCCCAAATGCTTCAATAGAAGTTAAGATTCCATCTTTATATTCAGTTAGACCACCAGCATGATATATATATATATCGCTTGTGTCCTTTATATTTTCTTTAACATCAAGACGATCAAAATCAAATAAGATTGGGACTTTAATAATGGATGCTTTAGTCGATTTATGTTTATTTGCATAAACTGATAAGTTTTCTGAAATAACTAAAAAACAGTCAAATGTTTTATAAAAAAGATTGGTATCCACAATTCTCTTTATTCTGTTAAGCACTTGGTTATTCATATAAGGAATTTCACATAATTCCTTAACTAGTATAATCTCTCGAAAAAGCTTTAGAAAGCTAAAAGATATGTTATCAAAAAAATTATCTCCGTATAAAATTAAAATATCGCCGCGTCTTAAATTTTTATATAAATATCTGAAACATAAGACAGTGCCAATTAATCCATATATAGACTTAAAAATTAAATTAGTCAATTCTGTCTTTGGAGTAAAAATTTGAATGTACGGAATTTTATTTGAAATATTTTTACTTTTTTTTTGACAAGTTGTAATCACGGTACAATTTACGCCATTGGATATAAAACCCTTTGCATAGCTAGAGATCCTTGCTGCCGTGGAAGTACCTATTGGAAATGGTGATCTTGTAGCAATAAAAATATTCATGTTTGAAAAAATTAATAAGTGTGCTTAGTCATTCTAGAAGCTTGTAAAAAACCACACATTAGAATAAATAAAAGAAAATGTTGGAAGGCACCCTGAGTTATTGGCTCAATAAAACATGTTAATAAAAATGATAAAAAGAGTGAAGTAAAATAGGTTTTATAAAACATTGATAATTTCTTATTTGAAATAAGTTTGTAAAGAGAAATCATTGCTCGAATTGTTATAAAAATTAAAAAAAAGAAAGGGATTATTCCGGCTATCTTTCCAACATCTATCCATAAATTATGTGCAAAAAAATATTCTGAATCACCACCACCAAATGGACTAGATATTATGTTTTCAATTCCATCTTTCCACCTTTCTAATCTACCTCCACCAGTTTGAAAAGTATTCCCTTCTGATTCATTTAATTCTCTAGCTTCATATGCTTTTATTATAGGGTTAGAAAATGGAGTCAATAAAAAAAATACAAACATTAAAAATGATATTAAAAGATATTTTAATGTCCTCTTATATTGAAATAAATAAAGATTTAAAATAATTATGAAAAGAAAATTTATAAATACAATTACAATAACAGATCGATTAACAAAAAACACAGACCCTAAAACACCAAATAATCCTTGAATAACAAATAATTTCTGAAATTTTTTTAGAACTTTATTTTCAGGCTTGGTGAAAAACATAAAAAATCCAGATGATAAAATACCGAAAGAAACACCAACTAGAGTAACGGCTATTTCATATTCGCCAACAACAAATCTTCTGTCGGGACTGATTAGGGTACCAGAAAAAATATCTTTTAAGATAGGAATTATAAAAAATAATGATTGAACTGAAATAATTAAAAAGTAAAAAGCTAGGTGATTCAGATAACTTAATTTTTTAAAAACATAAAATCCAATTAAATAAAACAAAGTTGGATATAATAGATAGTAAAAAAAATCTCCAAGATCTAGAGTATTATGAGAATAAGAAAAAATGCAATAAAAAAGAGAAAATAAAAATATATACAAGTAAGAAAAACGTTTGTCAAAATTTAAAATATTTTTCTGAATTAGTATAGGAACTAATAAAATCAATAAATAATTTGAATAGAAACCTAAAATTCTTGATAAACTCAACATGAGAATCAAATATAAAAACAGATCAGATTTAATTAGATTTTTAAATATTTTTAATACCATAATATTAGACTAGATTGTTGTTGTTTTTAATCTTATGGCTCTACCCATATAGTTGAGGGCTTCTTGAGTGAAATATGATAAAAACCCACCCATAGGAGTTAAAGTTATCTCACTAAAAAATACTTGGTCCTCTGTATCATAAAAATCAATTCTTGCATATTTTAAATCTTCTGATAAAATTGAAGCAAATTTCAACATATCCGTTAAATGTTTAGGTTTTTCTATTGTTTCATTTTTAAAGTGATAATCATTTTTTGAAACAAAATTTAAATCTTCCCAATTAGTATCTAAAATGATTCTTTTGCCAGCTGAATTTTTTGTTCTTTCATAACAACATTGAATAAAAACTGGTTTACCATTAGTACAATGTATTTTATAATCTATTGGGTAGACCCCTTTGTTGTCAGAAATTAATTCTTCACATATTATTACCGGCAAAATTTTATCGTAATGAGTTTCAAAAAATATTGGATGCTTAGACTTCATCCATAAATTTAAATTTTCTTTAACGGCAAGAATATTTAACTTACTCTTGTCTGTACATATTATATTCGTAGCACAACTATGATTAGTTTTTAAAACGAATTTTTTTGGTAATTTATTGAAATTAATATCACTAGCATTTTCCCAAACGCCGTAAAGCTCAGGAAGAATTTTTTCTAAACCTTTTTGTTTAATAATTTCTCGAACTCTATATTTATCGGCTAAAACAAATTTGTCGTCGTTATTCTTAAAGAAAATATCTTTAAATATAAATTCACTATAATCTTTTGGAAAAAATATATTTGGAATACGTCTTTTTTTTCTTACGTAAATTTTAAAATACTTTAGTTTGAAAATTAAATTTGATAGAAACATATTACATAATTTTGTTTTGAATTTTTATTGCTCTTGCGATTGCCCATCTATGACTTTCACACCTTATATTATTCAGAAGATGTGTTTTTGGAAATATTTTTTTACGAATAAATGCCTTAATAACTTTAATTATAAAATCTTTATTATATTCTATTTTTAAAAAACCACTAGCTCCAAACAAATGTTCATAAGAGCTATATAAGGATAGTACATTTTCATTTACTGATTTAGTATATTCAAAAGAATTATGTATTATATTGTTTATTTCTTTAGAATGACGGATAATTTTAGGATCATTTTCTATAGATATCAAATTATTCCTATAACTAATATTTTTTACATCATAATTTAATTTTAGGTTATCATCAAGAGTTAAGATGACACATAAACTATTATACCAATATGATTGAATATTTGCATTCTTTTTTTGAAAACAAAAATTGCCTAAACTGTAAAAAATTGGTTTATCATTATAAGTCTCCCAACCTTGTGGAACATGTGGATGGGTACCAATAATTACATCAGCTCCAAAATCAACAAAAGATTTGTATATATCACGCCATTCAGGGATTGGAATATTAATGTTCTCAACTCCTGCATGAACCATGATTATTAGAAAATCAACTTCCTCGCTGCTTTTTTGAATAAGTTTAGGAATTGAAGGATGACATATCCAAGCAGCACCAGTAGTGTTCTCTAAATCAGTAGTGTCAGTAAGTGTACCAAACTCACAATGAGTAAGGCTCAAAAAACCAACATTTTTTCTATTAACGTTAATAGTTTTTAAAGAATATGCTTCCTCCCAATTACCTGCTCCCACACAGGTAATATCTGAGAAACTATCAACTGTTGCTTCAAAACCTTTTAGGCCATAATCCATAATATGATTATTTGCCAATGAAACAAGGTTGAATTTATTTTTTATTAACCAGTTTGGTACTTTGGGATGCTGAAAAATAACTGGACCACTTTTAATTTCTGCTTTACCATTCCCCTTTACAGGCGCTTCAAAATTCACGCCATTTATATCACATTCGTTCAGGACATTAGTTATACTTGGATCTAATTTAACTAGATTTAAATTATCAATTTTACAATCACCCCAAAATGACATTTTGATCATATTACTTTTTTTTTATTATTGAATTTAATATTTTATTTATAATAATTTTCTCATCATTACATAAACCAAAAAAATATGAAGTGCTGGTCAAGATAACGGTCGAAATAATAAAAGAACCTATAAAGCTTAATGGTGAGTCAAATTTAATGGAATAGAAATAAGTACAACACAGAGTAATAGTAACTGGAAGAAACTCCATTAAAAAAACTTTTCTAACAAAACTTCGAATTGATAATCCTCCTGTAACTTTTAAAAATGGTATTCTTGAAATGGCGCATATTATCTCAAAAAACAATAAACAAATCATAACTGAAATTGGTGGAAAGTCAAGTAGTAAAAACACAAGTGCAGAAGGAACAGTTAATAATTTTATTGAATTTATTGTTAAAGAGTATAACTTAATGTTTCCTATAGCTTTATTAGCTGTAACTAAACCTATAGTTAATTGGTCTGCTAAATTGGTTAATAATACGAATTGACAGAACAAGATTGTATAATCAGGTATGTTATTTAACCATATGGACAATATGGTTTCCATTTCGAGAATTGCTGGAATGCAAATGGCTGACAAGAACAAAAAAGAAAACTTACTTGCAATTTCAGAATAGCGCAACATTTTCAATCTATTGTTTTCGCCTTCAGCACGCATAATTTGAGGGTTAATTGCAGTCATTAAAGATGAAGAAAGAAAACTAACCTGACCAGTTAACTGCCAAGCAATTCCATATGCCGCGTTAATTGATGCCCCATAAAACTTATTCAATAAGATTGCAATTCCTTGAGTTCTTCCAATAACACATCCAGTACTATAAATCACCCAACCTGCAAATGAAAACATTTCAAAAAAAACTTTTTTATCCAAAGAAAATAATTTGGTTGCAGTAGTTTCTTCATACTTATTTTTGCAATAAATTCTATAGGCTAAAAATGATAAAGTCTGAACACTCATTATTAAAATAGAATAAAAAACTAAAGAATCAATAGGAGAAACCGCTAAAGACAGAGCAATTGGAATTTTAAGTAATGCCTCAAGTAATTGAATAATTGATGTATATAAAATATTCTCATGTGCAATAAGAGTTGCATAATAAGGTGTAGACTGCATTGTAATAAACACGGTAAAAATCATACAATTATACACAACTTTTGCAGACTCAATTCGTGCCTCTGGAATGTTTAAAAACCCATCAAATAAAAAAGGTTTAATTATTAAAAGAAATAGAACAAGAATAATACTTATTAATAATTGAATAGAAATAGTGGTGTTAAAGATCTTATGTTGCATAACAATATCTCTCTTCCCTTGATAAAAGGAAAGAAATCTTTGTGTTGTACTGGCCAAAGAAGACCTTATAAAGGACAACATAGCAATAATACCTCCAACCAAAGCATATATGCCAAAATTTTCAAAACCTAAAACTTCTAAAATCAATCTAGTGGTAAAAAGAGAGATAAGAAGTGAAAAAATTGTTCTTGAGTACTGCGTAATAGTGTTAAAAAAAACTCTATTTGCTGCTTGCATCATTTATAATTTTTTTTTAAAAAAAATATTAAAATCTTATTTAGATTATTCAAGATTATTTGAAACATAAAAATTAGATTATAACCTTTTGAAAAGTATTTTAATTGTTTGTAATTATAATTTTTACTGACATTTTTATCTAAATTCATTTCAGTGTCATAAAGAAAAAGAGAATCACCACCAATATTAAAAATTACATTTAATTCGATTGGTCTTAATTTCATAGCAAAGCTGTTGATAATTTTAAATGGAAGTTTAAAAGGAGATAATATGTACTTTTTATTTGTTTTATTATTGTTAGTTCCCCAAAAATCCACACAAAGGTCATTATTATTTATTTTACAAAATTCACCAAAACCAATGAAATTAAAATAAACATCATATTTAACTAATTTATCAAAAGAAGGAATATTATAATCAGATTTGCCGAAAGATAAATTAGTTTGATAATCAGTATTATTAATGGCATTTTCATTATTCTCACCACTATCTCCAAAATTGGTGCTCAAGGAAATATAAGGAAATATAAAAAATTTATTAGTTGTTATTATATACGCATAAAAATATTTTGACCATGCTTTATCCCATGATTTAATATTATCTATCATATCAATTGAATCAAAATCTATTGGATCATTATTCTCAAGCCAAAGAATAAATCCATCCCACATTTTGGAAGTCCAACATTGACCCCATGAACTTACAGTTTGTATGGCAAAAACATCAAAACCATTGTTTAACGGAGTAAATGGCAAACCAACATACCCATTTATCTCATTTCTATACAATGAAATTCCCGCAACATTATCATCTTTAAGATATTGATTTAGAGAATTTTTAACATAATTGTAAAAAAAAGGAGAAACGTATAAGTCATCTTCGAGCATTATTATTGCTTTAAAAAACTTTGTTAAATTTCCACATTTTAATATGTGGTTTTTCAAGCCCTGCCTTTCAGTTTGATGAATTATAAATTTTTCTCCAAATCTCCAATTAAACCGATTAGCAAAATCATAAACATCATTGTTTCCACAATTATCTAAACAAATTACCAAAGGTACATTGTCATTTAAATAATGAGAATTTAATAATGAATTAAGAAGTCTTTTAATTGATTTTATACGATTATAGCCAACAACAACAACAGCAATATTATTTTTATTTCCAGAGATATTCAAGGATAAATTTTTTTGATAATTACACGAAATGGATAAAAAATATTTTTAAAATTCAAATTAATAGCTAACAACTTATAATAGCATAACCATGCTTTTTTATACATTCCCAAAAAAGTATAAGAAAATACTAATCGTAATAAATGATATTCCTTTCTTTTAGGATAATTCTCAAAGACATTTGAAAATTCAGTTAAGAAATATTTATGAAAAACAATTAATTTCTCATAAAGGTTTTTATAGTAACTAGTCGAAGTCATTTGATTTAAATTATGATTTACAAATACTTTAACTAAGGGTTCAGGAACAAAATCAACTTTCCATACTTGACAAAACCGTGCAGCTAATTCCCAGTCAGAAATTATTCCGATATTAGATTTCCAACCCCCGGAACTCCTTAGTGCATCAGCCCTAAAAAAATAAGATGGAGTGCCTGATACCAATGGTTTAGCAACAACTTCATTACCTACAAACCCTCTTAGTTTTGGATTATGTATTCTAATAGTTTTTTTCGAATGACTATCAATATACCGCATCCAACAATAAACCATTCCGTAATCTTCAGGTAATGTGTTAATTAGACTAACTTGCTTTTCAATTTTACTTAGTACATATTCATCGTCACTATCTAAAAACGAGATAAACTTTCCAGAACAGTTTTTTATTGCAATATTCAAAGTCTCTACTATTGAAAGGTTTTCATTCAGTTTAATATAATTAAGCCTTTTATCATTAAATGAAGAGATTACTTCATCTGTATTATCTGTGGATGCTCCATCTACAACAATGCTTTCAATTTTAGTATAAGTTTGATTTAAAACACTTGTTAAACAACGTTTTAAAAGTGGCCCTCTATTTCTAGTGATAGTAATAACAGACACTAAATCTTTTGGCATAGTTATATGTTTATGGTTTTTAGATATTCACTCCAAATACCAATATCCTTCCAAGAGTTATTATTTATTGGGAAAACTCCAACTTTCCCGTTTCTTTGTTTAATTTTTTCTATCAGATGTGTAATGTGAAAAAATTTATTATCAGGTATTTGGTCTAATAAGTGAGGTTCAAGGATATACATACCGCTATTTACTTTAAATGTAATTTCGGGTTTTTCTGTTAGATTAATTAATTCGCCATTTGCACCAGTTTCAATTGTTCCATAAGGAATAGTTTGATTTTTGACAACTGCAATAATTGTTATTTCATTTTTATTTTTTTTATGATAATTCAATATTTCAGAATAATCTTGGTCAATTAATATATCACAATTACTTACAAAAAAAGTTTTTTTAATTTTACCCTTTAATAATGAAAGACTACCAGCTGTTCCCATTGGCTTATCTTCAATAAAGAACTCAAGATTATATGGTAATTTTTGACTTTTTAAATAGTAGCTGATTAGATCTGCTTTATAATTAACAGAAATAAAAAATTGACTACATCCATGATTTGAAAATCTTTTAAAAATATTCTCTATAATTGTATCATCCCCAATTGGGATTAAGGGTTTTGGTAAAACGTTTGTTAGAGGCTTTAAACGAGAACCAATACCACCTGCCATTACAACAATTGGTAAATCAAATTTTTCAAAGGGTTGTATTTTTTCATCTTTAAAAATATCTTCCCAAAAATAAATCTTTAATATATTATTGTTATTGTCTACAATAGGACAAAGCTCAATTCTATATTTAATCATCATTGCTTTTATAGATTCGAAGGTGTCATTTGGATTAGCTAACTTGATATCCGACCTTAATATTTCAGTTACTTTTGTATCTAATGAAATATTTTTAATTATTGCTCTTTGAATATCACCAATACTAACTAATCCAAAAAATTTATTTTCTTGAAGAACAATTAATAATTTCTTTTCTACAACATCCATTTTCGTTAGGACCTGAGTTAAAGTAGATTCTTTTGAAATAGAAATATTTTTATACATATTTTTTAAAATTTACTAATAAAAAGTTTTGTGTTTTACTAACTTTATTTATTCCTGCCTCAGCTATTATTAATGCTTTTTTATTTTCCTAATTTATCACCCACTTTAATTTTTCCAGTTAAATCAAAAATTTCAATAAAAGAATCTTTAGTTTTAACTAAAAAACCTAATTCTGTTTTACTTAGTACTTGACCAATAGTTCCAATATAAGAAGGTGCTTTATTTATATAATTGGAATTATTAATTGTTATTTCTGTACTGTTATTATAAGTTCTTGAAATAGGACCAGGTTTAGATATGGCTCTAATAAAGTTGAAAATATTCCGTGAGGTGTCATTCCAATTAATAATTTCATCACCATCACTTCTCATACCACAATAGAATCCAACTGGATGAATAGTCTTCTGGTTTATTCTTTCGTAATCTTCATCAACAATTTTAACTAACGCTTCGTATAAAATATTTGCACAAGCATTATAGGATATTTCTAATAATGCACTATAATTATCCTTATCTGTTATTGGAAACGTTTTTTGTAATATAATATCTCCTGTATCGATTCCTTCATCAACAAAATGAACTGTAATTCCAAATTCTTTTTCATCATTAATCAAAACCCAGTTAAGAATATTCCTACCTCTATAGAAAGGTAATTTTCCTGCATGACAATTTATGATTCCAATTGGAGTCAAGTCAATTATTTTTTTTTTAAAAATTTGATTAAAACTCATAGAAACTAAAATGTCACAATCATAATCACTGATGCTTTTAAGGTTCTGTTCGGAATTCACATTTTTTAATTTTAAATAATCAATTTTAAACTGTTTAGAAAACCCTAAAAGTGTTTCATCTTTTGTATCTATCCTGGGAACGATAAATCTTATGTCAAATCTAAGATCATTATTGATTTTTAAAAACGCTTCATGAGACCACGGACCATCTGCGAAATATCCTATCTTTAATTTACTTGTTTTCATATAACGCTACTTGGTATATTTACTATTCGTTCTTCCAAAAATACAGCATTTTTCTGGCTATCCTTTTGGTAATTTTCAAACATTGGTAATCTAAACAGCAATTGCCAAATTGGTCGAGTCATAACCTTATTGTTATTTGTATATTTTAAAAAAGCATCTCTTTCTTTTTTATGTTCCAACTCTATACACATCAACCAATAGTTAGCTTTTGTTTCTGGTAATTCGGTTCTAAAACGTATGCCTTTAGTAATGAAAAAATCAGCATTTGCATTAGCAAGGGCTCTTTTTTCACTTAAAAATGCATCTAACTGTTCTAATTGTGCGCAAGCTAATGCTGCGTTAATATTTGGCATCCTATAATTATAACCTAACTCGTCATGAAAATATTCATAAGGATGTGGCTGTTTTGCTGTGGTGGTTAAATACTTTCCTTTTTCGGCAAATTTTATATTATTAGTAACGATAGCACCTCCTCCTCCAGATGTTACAATTTTATTCCCGTTAAATGAAAACACTCCTAATTCTCCAAAACTTCCAGTAGGTTGTCCTTTGTATTCACTGCCAAGAGATTCAGCTGCATCTTCAACAACCGTTATATTCCATTTTTTGCAAACGGATATAAGCTCATCCAAATGAACAGGAAAACCAAATGTGTGCATTGGTAAACATGCGCTAATCTTTCTTCCCGATTTTTTGTTATAACAACCATCAGCTCTTAAGTCACCATATTCATCCAGAAATTCCGAGACTGCTTTTGGCGACAATCCCATAGTATCAATATCTACATCAATAAACACAGGATGTGCATTGTTATAAATTATAGCATTTGCTGTTGCAACAAATGTTAATGCTTGAGTTAAGACCTCGTCTCCATGTTGAACACCTGCTAGGCGAAGGGCAACTTGTATACCGGCTGTTCCATTAACAACTGCAACTGCTTTTTTCGTTTTTGAAATTTGAGCTATTTGCGCTTCAAATTGATTTACAAATTTCCCTACACTAGACACAAAAGTTGTATCGATACAATGCTCTAAATATTCTTTTTCTTTACCACGGAATCTAGGTACATGAAGCGGTATAAACTCACGCGTACCGTATATATCTTTGATATGCTCTGTTATAAGGTTAAAGTTCTCCATTACATTTTAGAATCTAAATATTTACCAGTTTCTTTATGTCCGAAATCAGGAATCATATGGTGAAACAAATCTACCAATTCGTCCTTTGTCCATGATTTTTCTAATTTAAGCTGCTCGATAATTTTTGTAAAATAGTCTAATTTATCATTGTCGTATTCTAAATCATTTTTTATGATACCTAGGCCGCTAAATCGATTCATATCCAAAGTTTCAGAAACTGTAAAAAACTCTTCAAAGTCTTTTTCTCCAGTTGTATCACTTTTAGTAAACAAACATGGCCACCTCTTATTCGCTATATGTGCTTCAATATTGGTTCTTGCTTCGTCTTCCGTTTCACACAAATACGGCTCATAGCCTAAATTTTTAATATATTTAACTGCAATATCTGCAAATGAAATTAAATGTAAAGACTCTTCTAACTTTGGAAAAAATATATCCCTATTATCACCTAAAAGACAGGATGACAAACATAACTCACCGGCTTCTTGAGGGACAACAAAATAACGTTTGATATCATTAGGCGCCACAATAGGTTGCTTCTTTTGTATACGTTGATTAAATCCGTGTAACAAAGAACCATCTGAAAACGCCACATTTGCAAATCGTGCTGTAGAAATCTTTATTTGCTTACTTCTTCGCATTAAGAACATTTCCATAATACGTTTTGAAGCACCCATCATATTTACAGGATTGGTAGCTTTGTCTGTAGATACACAAAAATATTTTTTTGCTTTATTATCTATGGATTGCTGTATTGTTTTATCGGTGTTAAAAATATTTACATTAATCATTCGCATTAAAGTAAATGGATCTTTCTCGCTTCTTACATGCTTCAGTGCAGATAGATTTAAAATGTAATCATATTGTCCATCAGCCTCTATAAAGGCATCATATTCTATCGATCCAATATCAAGCGCAAATGTTTTAAAATCACCCTTTAAATACCCAAATGAACTTCTGATATCTCTTACTAGCTCCACTAAATTATTCTCACTTATATCAACCACGTGTAACTTTAATGGGTCTCTTTTAAAAATCTCTTTTGCTACAGCTTGACCTATAGAACCTGCACCTCCTAAAACTAGAAATTTAGATTTCGATACCTTAGAATGAAGCTCAACTTGGTTAGCTAGAATATCCTTAGTGAAAAGCTCTGTTCTTCTTCCTATAAGTTCTAATGATACACTCATAAATTCAATTCTATACTTTATTTATTATTCCACAAAAATCTAGCACCACTTTATCATCTGCTATTTCAATATCTTTAAACTCATCATGAGCCACTAAAAAAGCAATAATATCTGCTTGTTGTGCAGCAGTTTTATAATTGGTGAGTTTAAACACATTGTGCTCTTTAATATTTGGTTCTACAATAAAGTAGCTTCCATTACTATCATTTTGTAATACTTTTTGCGCAATATACTTGGCTGGAGACTCCCGTAAATCGTCAATATTTGGTTTAAAGGCTAGGCCCATGAGTGCCACTTTTGGTTTCCTGCCATGCTCAAGTTCAAACTTAAGTTTCTCGTTTTGTATTTTCTCTGCACACCAAAACGATTTATAATTATTAACCTCTCTAGCGGTACCTATTATTTTAGATTCCATTGGGTAATCTGAGACGATAAAGTAAGGATCTACAGCAATACAATGGCCACCAACCCCACATCCTGGCTGTAAGATGTTTACTCGTGGGTGTTTGTTGGCCAGTGTAATAAGCTCCCATACATTGATACCTGCTTTATCACAAATAAGTGATAACTCATTCGCAAAGGCAATTTGTACATCTCTAGAGGAGTTTTCTACCAGTTTACACATCTCTGCAGTTTTGGCATTGGTAGCATGTAACTCTCCTTTTACGTATTTATCATAAAAAGCAATAGCTTTTTGAGTAGAAGCTGTACTTATCCCACCAATTACACGATCGTTATGCACAAGTTCATGCATTACGTTTCCTGGTAATACGCGTTCTGGGCAATAGGCTATGTGTACTTTATTTGTTAATTCTGGGCGTGAGCTATAAATAAGGTCCATCATTTTTTCTGTGGTACCAATTGGAGAAGTAGACTCAATAATGTATAAATCTCCATCTTTTAAAAGCGGTATAACAGCTTTAGTAGCTGCCTCAACAAAGGAGATGTCTGGCTCGTTTTTCCCTTTAAAAGGGGTTGGAACTACTATAATATAGGTGTTGGCCTCAACAGGTGTTGTAGCAGCTTTTAAATAGCCCTTTTTAACAGCAGATGCAACTGCGATATCTAAAGAGGGTTCAACGATATGAATCTCTCCTCTATTTATTGTTTCTACCACGGTAGGGTTAATATCTACACCATGTACTTTTACATTATTAGATGCTATAAGCGCTGCAGTTGGTAGGCCTATATATCCTAAACCAATCATTACTACTTCTGGTTGTTCCATTAATTTAATTTAATTTAAAATTCTAAACAATTTTATAATTATGTAAGATGTTTTATAAAATCAACAATGCGCTTACAAGCTTTGCTTTACCATCTCCATAGGGATTATGTAAAAGACTCATTTGCTGAAACCTATTAGCATTGTTTAATAAATCTAGCGCCTCAGTTACTATTAAATCTTTATTTGTGCCTACTAAAATTACAGTCCCGGCATCTACAGCCTCTGGCCGCTCTGTTGTATCGCGCATTACCAGAACAGGTTTACCTAGACTAGGAGCTTCTTCCTGTACCCCACCACTATCTGTGATAATTATTTTGGCACGGTTCATCATCCAAATAAAATCTTGATACGCTAGTGGGTCTATAAGCATCACATTAGCTACATCTGTTAAAATGCGTTTTACTGGTTCTTGTACTTTTGGGTTTAGATGGACTGGATACACAATTAATCTATTTGTATCATCTAAAGCAATCTCTTTTAAGGCTTCACATATTCTAACAAAGCCTTCACCGTGATTTTCTCTTCGGTGTCCAGTCACTAAAATTAATTCTTTTTCACCTAAAGTAGTTGACAATTGTTTTATCAGTACACTTGGCTCTTGGTTAACCCTTTCTACACTATCCAAAAGGGCATCAATAACAGTGTTACCAGTAACTAATATGGTATCTTCTTGAATATTCTCTTTAAGTAAGTTTGCTTTAGAAGTAGTAGTAGGTGCAAAATGGTAATCACAAACACGGCCCGTTATTTGTCTATTAATTTCTTCTGGAAAGGGCGATAATTTATTATGAGTTCTTAGCCCTGCCTCTACATGACAAACCTTCGCGCCACTATAAAAGGAGGCTATACTTCCTGCCATGGTGGTGGTGGTATCTCCATGTACAAAAACATAATCTGGGTCAAAACCCTCAAGGACGGGTTTTAGATTTGTTATGATGTCTGCGGTGAGACCATACAAGTTTTGCCCTGGTTTCATTAAATCTAGATCATAATCAGGTTTGATTTCAAAAAAATCTAAAACTTGATCTAACATTTCTCGGTGCTGAGCGGTTACACAAACTCTCGTGTCAAATGTGTATGGATGTTTTTGAAACTCTTTTACAAGAGGAGCCATTTTTATAGCTTCTGGGCGTGTTCCAAATATAATTAATATCTTTTTCATGTCTATTTTACTAAAAACCAATTATTCAACAACTCTTCTCTGTTATATAGCATATTTTTCTTGGTGTCCCAATCTATCACCTCAAATCCTGCATGCTCGCAAATGGCCTGTCCTGCTGCTGTATCCCACTCCATAGTAGGCGCAAAACGAGGGTAGCAATTGGCTAGCCCTTCAGCTACCATACATAATTTTAAAGAGCTTCCTTTTGAGATTAATTTCACCTTGCCATGGATATCTCGCACCTGCTGTATATATTCTCGTGTCTCTGAAGACATATGAGATCTACTAGCCACAATGGTAAAGCTTTTATCTTCTCTTTGCAAAGGTAATTTATTGCCCTTTGAAAGTAAAGCTTTAATATCATAATCTTCTAGATCTACCGCTACTTTAAAAGCTCCCATTTCTTTACTAGAAAAATAAAGCTCTCCTGTTACAGGCACAAAAATAACACCAATGAGAGGTTTTTTATTTTCTATAAGAGCGATGTTTACTGTAAACTCTCCATTGCGCTTTATGAATTCTTTGGTACCGTCTATTGGGTCTACAATCCAGAGCTGTTTCCAATCTTTACGCTCCTGGTAAGAGATGTCTCTGCCCTCTTCAGAGAGTACAGGAATGCCTGTAGACTCTAGGTAAGACATAATCACATTGTGAGATGCTGTATCTGCCCGGGTTAAAGGAGAATTGTCTCCCTTTAACTTTATATCAAAGGCTCCAGAGTGGTAAATTTCTAGAATGGCCTTGCCGGCCTGTAGGGAGGCGGTAATGGCGGTGATAAGGTGATGCGGTGATGCGGTCATTCGGTGTATTGGTGATGCTGTGTTACGGTAATTCGGTGATGCTGTGATGCCGTGATTCGGTGTTTTGGTAATTCGGTTATTTGGTTATTATATCTTCACTATTTTACTGCTTTACTGCTTCACTACTTAACTGTCTCACTGTTTCACTATCTCACTGTTTCACTGTTTCACTTTTTTTGGTGATTCGGTATTTTGGTGATCCGGTGATCCGGTGATGCTGTGATTCGGGGTTTTTGTGATGTGGTGATTCGGTTATTATATCTTCACTGCCTCACTACTTTACTGTTTCACTGTTTCACT